>Ga0193958_1000029_pt1 | contig 90773 bp, 69 predicted proteins | sample FB_1_MG_FD_140320 | JGI IMG/M metagenome (GOLD analysis project Ga0193958, IMG submission 140320) | Microbial mat bacterial communities from the Broadkill River, Lewes, Delaware, United States - FB_1_MG | ecosystem: Environmental > Aquatic > Freshwater > River > Microbial mats | place: USA... | reverse complement strand
TATTTCCCATTCTGAGTCTGTTACACTGCTTGAATATCTCATAATCCTAGTACTATTCTCCATATATATTCCATATTCTTATTTTAATACTAGCGAGTAAAAGATATCAAATGGGTTCTATATTATTTTATTTTCAGTCAACAAATTGATCACGGGAGGTTTTTGCACGCGTAAAAATTTCTGTAATCCGTTCACTGTCTTCAGTTTCTATCGCTTCTGTTAAGGACTGTAAATCTTGTTTAAATAAACCTAAAACATTTAAAATTGCCTGCTTATTTTTTAAACAGATGTCATGCCACATTTTTGGATCGCTGGAAGCAATACGTGTAAAATCACGAAATCCCCCCGCAGCATAACGGAAAATCTCCACTCTATCATTCATAGTAGCTAAGGTATCCACTAAACTATAGGCAATCACATGGGGTAAATGGCTAGTTGCAGCTAAGACTTCATCATGATGTGTGACCTCCATATCTACTACATCCGCCCCTGCTTTCTGCCATACCTCTTGCACTTGTTGATGTGCCTGACTATCTGTTTCAGTTGTGGGCGTTAAAATCACACGACGATTGATAAAGAGTTCTGCAAAGGAGGCGGCGACACCACTTTTTTCTGTCCCAGCAATAGGGTGTCCTGCGACAAAACGAGTGTAGTGCCTTCCTAGGTATTTTTTAGCATCTTGTAATACACTGCCTTTTGCACTGCCTACATCAGTGATTACAGCATCATCACTGAGTTGGGGAGCCATAGCGGCAAAGGTACTTGCCATGGCATTCAGCGGAACAGCAACAATAATCATATCCGCTCCTGTCACAGCTTCAGCAATATCTGTACTGTATCTATCTATCACGCCTAATTCTACAGCTGTTTTTAAGTTGGGGAGCTGGCGACCACAACCAATAATTTCATCACAGCAGTTTGCAGCACGTAATGCCCGTGCTAATGAGCCACCAATTAAGCCAACACCTATAATGGTTAAACGTCGTAAATGCATGATTTTAGAGTATCCTACATGTTGTTATTATTAGGGAGGTATAAGTAGGGCGTTTTATTTTTATAGGGTTTTAAATCCCTTTTTATTGCGCTGTTTTTTAATAAAGGAGAATGATCTATCTCAACAGACAATACAGTGGGTAACACCAAACTAGCTATAACTATCGCAAGTGCCTGAGATTTTTACTCTATGGAGAGGAGCTTTTATGGCACAGAGGATAAAGAAGGATAATTTTATCATTTTTTTATCATAAAGGAGTGTAATTATGCTAAATAAAGATAGGTATTCAGCTCATGCAGAGTTATGGTTTATTTTTATTTTCAGCTTGGTTCAAGTGGGCATAAGGGGCAAGTGTATGCAGACGTTTATCTTCCAAAGCTCCCCCAACACTAAAATGATAAATACTTTGATAGCTCATATTCTTAATACCTAAAAAATCATGCAACATATCATCAAAATAGCAACCAATACCTGTACCCCGCAAACCTAATTGCTCTGCTTGTAAATATAATACTTGTCCAATTAAACCTGCTTCCCAAAATAAATGCTTATATCGCCATGCCTCACGATATAAAATCTGCTCAAATTTTGCCAACATAGTGATTGTAAAGATTCCATCACTGGCAATATCTTGATAGCAGTTAAGAATATGTGCTTCTACAGTACTATTATGTGCAGAGAGTTGATAAAACGCTAAAGAATGGGGGCAGTTTTTTGGACGCTGCCAGTTAAAATGCGGATGTAGCTGTGCTTGTACATACTCTTTTTCCGTTTTATCACGAATAAGAATATAAACCCCTGACTCCAAGCCTGTGACACGGTGTACAAAAAAAACTAAATGTAGACAGCTTGGAGAGGGAAATACTGACCAAGGAGAGAGGTGTTGGCGTGGTAATAAATAATCAAGCAGAGTATAAAAATCAGTATCAGCTAGCTGTGTATGGGCATCAAAGCATTGTGCACTACGTCGTTGATGAATCAGCTGTCTAGCTCCATCATAAGAACTATTTTTAACCAAAGGTGAAATAAATGGATATTTTTGCTGTAAAAATTGGGGGGTATGGGTAACAGGTTTTTCTGTTGCCTGAATAATATCGTCAATCATTTGCCAATGATAATCATGATGTAAGCTTAGTTTTTCTGCTTTACCATACCAATGGATATTGTGTAATGCACGTAATAAACCACTACCTCCCATCGTACACATATTTGGATTTTTACGAGGGGTGTGTTTATGTGGTTGTGTTGTCACCCAAAGCATTAATGCAGGATATTCTTCCTCATGTGTATGAAAATCTTCATGACGATGTAAACCCAGTACTTGACGTGTTTCATCATCAGCCCAATGGCTGAGCATCACCACTTCCCAGCCCAAACAGCTGGCAGCATAACGAATACTTGCCATCACATGCCCGACATCGTGGTGACAATAACGAAAAGCTCGCTCTCCATATTTCCATGATTCTCGCCACGGAATAATGGTTAAACCTATTAGAAAAGTATTTGCTGGTAACGCTTCAGCAAAGGTTTCTGCACATTTAACATCAAACCGCCCTCGCTGTGCCAAATCATGGTTATGACTATTATAATGATAAACCCCAGCAGGTAGCCCAACTAAATCAGGTGTAACCAAATACCCTTCAACAGGGTGCAAATTTCCACTAGAAGGGTAACAACGTAATGGCCAACGCTGGGATTCAAACTGTTTCCATGCTGATAAACCTAAGGACAATTCTAATAAACTGGCAATACTGTCTGTATTCAGTGCTCGTGGGCGACAACTTATACGCCCATGTAGCACTTCATAAGGGGCATGAATACGCTGAGCAGTCAGCGGTAATTCATAATAATACGTGTTACTATACTGACGAAATGCACAAGGTTGAGCTTGCCAATCTAAGGTATGAGGGGCGGCAGCAAAGCCTTCTGTGACATGATGTTTTGTCTGCTGATGGTATGTTAACACTGCCTGATAATGGCTCAAGCTAAACTCCTAGTAAAAATAGAGTACATATAGTGTGTTTTATTTATGACAAAATGTCAGTGATGTGACTATATTTTTTACTTTTTTATGTAATATTATGAAAGCATAATACCTTAAGCTTATTTATAGGTATCTTTATTACTTATAAATACAGTAGCTTATGTAATACACCTTTTTTGTGATAAATACGATGCAATCCACTTGCCAAAATCCCCATTTTTTCACCCCTATTGATTTTGATAATAGTTTTCGGGCACTTAACTGCCCTTATTATGCGCGAGAATACTTTAGCTTACCTATTGTTAACTCTTTACCAAAAGACAGTGAACACTATTCACCTTCTTTGTCATGGTTTTTAATGGAATGTGCACGATTAACCTATCGAGGGGAACAACTGAGTTATCAACCTGATGATCTCAGATTAATACGACGACAGATTGTAGAAAAATATGGTTTATATGAACGGGCAGCTTTTACTGAAAATGGTATTCATGCGGTATTATGGGAACTGGATGACTACATTATTTGCAGCTTTCGTGGATCAGTGGAGCTGAAAAATTGGTTATTTAATATGAATGGATTACCTATTCAGCACAATTTATCAGGAGCAAAAGTACATAGGGGGTTTTATCAGGCATGGTTGATTATTCGTAAACAAGTATTAAATGCATTAGAAAAATGCAGTAAACCTGTTCTTATAACGGGGCACAGTTTAGGCGCAGCATTAGCCAATTTAGCTTGTGTTGAGTACAGTGCCTATGCAACCTATACTTATGGCACACCTCAGATTGGTAATGCCGCATTTGCTGAGTACGCCTCAGCACAGCGTATTTACTGTATTATCAACAATAATGACTTAGTCTGCCGTGTACCCCCTAAAAGCTTATTTAAATTTCAACATATTGGCACAATACGTTATATTGATCAGTATAGTTGTATTCACAAGCAAGCACTGGCTCATCGCCTCTTTTCTCAAGCTACTCATTATTTACCAATTGACTTAAGTGATCACGCTGCTGTGAATTATGTTGCCCACTTGCAACGGGCTTATATTGCAAGCCAAAACCTAAAAGATTAGTGATCATGCATTATTGTATTTTCTGCAGTCACTTCTTTAGGCATTTTATTTAATTCATCAAGGCTTGTCACACAAACCCCTAAATCACGCAATAAGCCATCTTTTAGACCATATACCCACCCGTGAACAGCCAGTTCTTGCTCATTTTTCCACGCATCTTTAACAATCGTGGTGCAACATACATTTCTTACTTGTTCCATCACATTCAGCTCACAAAGTTTATCAACACGGGCTTGATCATCAGGCAGGGTGTGTAATAGTTTTTTATACTTGGCTTGAATATCACGAATATGACGTAACCAATTATCAATCAAACCCAGTTCACTATTTTCCATAGCTGCCTGCACCCCTCCACAGCCATAATGACCGCAAACAATAATATGCTTAACCTTCAAAACTTCCACTGCATATTGGATCACAGAGAGACAATTAAAATCAGTATGTACTACTAAATTCGCAACATTGCGGTGTACAAAAATTTCCCCTGGTAATAAGCCTACAATTTCATTGGCGGGAACACGGCTATCAGAGCAGCCGATCCAAAGATACTCAGGGGCTTGCTGGGCGGCAAGCTTTTCAAAAAAATCTGGCGAATAAGCACGCACTTTTTCTGACCAACGATGATTTTTAGCAAAGAGCTTTTTAAGTAAACGCATAAGGATAATTCTTTTATTTTTGTGAAAATAAAGGGAAATAAATAAGAGTCTGCTTACCTATACTATGAATGCCTATTAAATATAACAACACTATATTTGATAGTGAAATCATGTTTATTTTTCAAACTGAAAAGAGCGCGCCCTCTTAAATAAAAAATACTGATAATTATCCATTACTTAATAAAATATATGAAAGATTTAATGAGCTATAAAGGTCTCTAAATAAAGTATAAAAAATGATTATAAGCTGTATATACAAAAATAAAGGATAATTCTTTACCTATATGTTAGGAAGTGCATAATGAAAAGTATTAACATTTAATATGAGTAAGCTTCATTCTAATCATTATTTGTAATTTTATTTCTTCTTATTTATATAATAAAAAATAATTATGGATAATTAGTTTATTGTTGTACTTTTCACAAAAGAAGTTGATACAGAGAAAAAAGCATATTTTTTAATATCACTCTATTGTCTATACTGAAAAAACCCCTATATTGAATGACAGGGATAAATATACAAATAAAATACATTCGTATTTAGCTTACGTTTATTATTATTGAAGCCACTTAGCAAGCCTCTTACTTGAGCTATTATCATGGCTTATAATACAAATAGTTAGCTTGGTATAATAGTTGTTATTTATATTATACGATAAAATACAAAGACTCTTGTTTGTTAATATTGTATAAAAACATCATGCATTATTTATGATGGCTGTGATAATACACACCATATATATAAAGTATGATATAGTAAACCTATAAATAACTCATGTATTATAATGGGGTATTATTTTTTATATTTCTTCATATTTTATAAATAAAAAATACTACTTATTATCATTCTTTTTAGTGTTTAGAAAAAATAATAATTGAATCAGAAATAAGCTATATATCTTTATAAATATATATGTTTTTTAGATATCATAACTTGTTTATTATAAGTATTTACTCTTTATCACTATTAGAATACCGAATATCTATTTTAATTTATTAAATATTATTTTTTTTATATAAAATATACGAATAAATATATATTTGTTATCGTTATTGATAATAATATAAACACGTATATGTATGGCAATTATGTATCGTGTTAACACTACATTTATGGGTACATATGTATTTATTTCATAAATACAATTGTACGTCTATTTTTAGTGCCATAGTTTTATTTTCATACAATAAAGCTATATAAAAGTTTACATATTTTTATATGCAAAACTTTTTTCAAACTGCTTACATAAACAATTTTATAAAGACGATTTTATAATGAGAAAACTAACTGCTTTCCCAAATGATGCGGTGGATAAATTAGAGCACTTATTAAGTGAAGCAACCCAAGCAAATGAATACAAGCGTATTCAAGCTGTTTATTTACGCGCAAAATATGGTTATTCAGCAAAGCAAATTGCTGAAATTCTTGGTTTTACCGTGCAAAGTGTCCGAAACTTACACTCACGTTACATGAAAGAGGGTGAAGAAGCGTTAAGAAATGCATTTCGTGGTGGACGAAAAAACTATTACTTAACTGAAAGTGAAGAAAAAGTATTTCTTTTTGATTTTGAAAAACATATTCAAGAAGGACAAATTTTTGATGTGAAGAATATTCATCAGGCTTATAATGACCGTGTTGGTAAAGAGGTTTATTTGTCGACGATTTACCGTTTATTAAAACGTCATGGCTGGCGCAAATCTCCTTTACGCCCTCCATCAAAAACAGTCCGCGAGATATAATTCAAGCTGATAAAAACTGTCTTTTTTAATTTGAAAAAATTATTTTTTAGAAAAGGCAGTTCTCCCATTTTTTTAGTTTCCTTTCTTTAATTATTACCTTGTGTCTTCACTATATTGAATCTAAAAGTAAAGCTATTAAGTTTTATTAACTAACTGACGTTACACAGTAGAACAGCAGAGTTAAATAACCTAAAATTCAAAGCTTGTGATTGGGTTATAGTGGTGAATATTGAATTTTATTCTTCTACACTAAGCTTTGGGTATTAGCGTTATAAATTTATCTTATTTAGCTATAATGCTGCTAAATAACGCTGAATATAAGCAATACAGTTTTTTAATTGTTGATGATTTTTTGGGGAAGGGATATTAGCTAATAATGCCAAACTTTGTGGGTGTCCTGATGTGGCACGATAAATAAAGCGCAGTTGTACCAAGGTATAGTTCAGCCCTAAATAGGCAGCATAATGTAAAAAATCAGCCTCTGATAGACCTGTTAAACGCTGTGTTAGCATACCTGCTAAGGGAGCTTGTGATGAGGCTAAAATGTATAAATTACTCTGTTGCATCTTACATAGATGCACTAATAATACAGGTACATTTATTGGGTTTACATTATCAAAATAGAGGATATATGTATTCTCTTTTTTGCATTGACTTACTGCACTTTCCGTGGCAGAAATAGGCTGTATACCCATTTCATAACAATGATATAAAATCATTTTAGCACAATGGCTTTTACCAATCCCAGCGCGCCCAATAATATTGATTGTTTTATTTCCTTGTTGAAAACTATTTAAGATAGTGGAAATAAAAGCCCGTTGCCCAAATCCTAATATTGGTTTGGGAAATATAGGGTAATTTTTTTTAAAAACTTTAAAAAAATGAAGGGGAGAACGACTATATAAAACAGGCAGTGACCACTGTTGTTTTACTGTCTCATGATCAATATTTTTTTGCCAACGCTCCCCTTTTTTTAATAGTTTTAATAAAGCAATACGCCCTGCTTGTACACTATGGGCAAAGCTATGCCCTGCTAGTAAATTATTTAATAGATGATGTATAAAAATATGGGCTGTCCGATCAAAAATACGCTCTCGCATTACTATAAGTTGTGATATCCCAACATCAAGCAAGGCATCCACAAAATTATCTTTAGAAGTACAACTCCCTGATGCACAAGCCGCTAATACAAGATGGCGTACATCTGCCCTTTGACATAATACCGCTAACTGTTGAGGTGATAAGTATTGTTGATTTTCAAAGCATAATAACAAGGTGCCTGCGTGTGTGAGTACTGTATGTGTTGATAAAATAACTAAATCCCAGCGATGTTTATTTAAGCATTGACTAAAATAATCAATGCTTCCATATGGGGGACTGTATAGTTCAACAGCATAGCCTTGTTGTTGCCATTGATAGCAAAGCTCTCGCACTCTATATTGTTCTTCTGCAATAGCAAGGGGTTCACTATTTTTTTCATTGTTTGCAACAGTAAATAGTAAAATACGCAGTGGTTTCGCATACAGTGCTTGTTTGTAAGGGGAAAATTTAGCTGTAGTACGTACAAGTGCATAACCTGCTTGTAGAGCTAAAAATTCATATTGGGGGTGGTATAAGGTTTCCCATGCAATCATTTTTATTTGCTTGTTATGCATAGGAATACTAATCAACATAGTATGTTGATTAATAGTAGGTGGGAAATATTTCCATAAATATTTGCCTAATTGATAAGCTTGTTGAGAACAGGCATGTTGAGTTGCTAGCCCTGCATCATACTGACGGCTTAAATGATAAGCATGAGAGAGTTGCAAAGGTGAAAACATGAATAATATATAATTTATCTATTTTTCAGCTAAACGCGTAATACCTGACCATTGAGGGCTAGGTGGATTAAGCTGGTAATGACGGCAACGCTGCAAGTATAAAGTAAATAAAGGTTCATCATCCCATTGCTTTGTTAAAGATTTAAAGAGTTTAAATGCTTTTTGCCATTGCTGATTTTTATATAATTCTAATGCGGCTTCATACTCTTCTAAAGTCTCTAGTTTTTTCGCTAATAATTGTTCATCATCAGCATTAAATACTTCATAAACAGTCACAGCAGATTCTTTACCTTTAACTTGAACTGTATCTAATTCACGTGTTAAGAATTTATTTTTATCTTTTAAACCCGCTAAAGTATAAGAGGTGATGGCTAAATCGATTCCATATTGTTTGGTTAAACCTTCAATGCGTGAGGCAAGATTAACAGTATCACCAATAACAGTGTTATCCATACGATCTTTATAACCAATTGTCCCTAATGTTAACTCCCCAGTATTAATACCAATACCAATATTAATAGGATTTAAACCTCGTACATTACGCTGCAAGTTAAATAATTTTAACTTAGCTAACATATCAACACCTGCTTGCACTGCATCATCCGCAACACTGACATATTTTCCTGAAAATAATGCCATAATCGCATCACCGATATATTTATCAACAAAACCACCATGTCGCATAATATCAGGCACGATAAATTGTAAGTAATCATTTAAAAAGAGGAAATTTTCTTCGGGAGTCATTGCCTCAGATAAAGTAGTAAAAGAACGGATATCAGAAAATAAAACTGACATATGCTCACGGGAGGCATCACCAAGATTAATATCTTCTACCTCTGATTTACCTAAATGTGCAATAAATTCAGTGGGGACAAAGCGTCGAAATGCCTCATTCTTAGTATTAATTTTTCTATAATTACGCGCATTTTCTAATGCTACTGCTGCCTGAGAAGCCAAGGCTTTCACCACTTCAATACTGTTTGCAGTAAAAGCCATATGTTGTGTTGTTTTTTTATTAATCGGATTAATAAGTTGTAATACTCCAACAGTCTGATGGCTGCGATCTAATAATGGGACGACTAACATAGAGTGGGTTTTATAGCCCATCGCTCGGTCATAAGCTTTTGTAGCTGAAAAGTCAAAATCAGAGCTGTTATATACTTCTGTGGCATGAATAATTTTTTTATGTAAAGCCACATACACAGAGACTTTATTTTCATCTTTAGGTAACAAAGGTAAGGCGGGTAAAGTAATTTTTTGGTGTGAACTACCCCCCTGATGAATTTGTAAAGATTGATTTCTAACGACTCTAAAAATAAGGTGATCATCACGTACAGTATACAAGGTTCCCCCATCAGCATGAGTCACCCGACAAGCTTCTGTGACAAATAAATCTAGTAAATTATTAAAATTCTTTTCTGCTGATAAAGCAGTACTAACATGAGTGAGCGTTGAAATAGTATTTCTAAATACATTAAAAGATTCATTCAGTTGTTGTGCCATGCTATTAAAAGCTTGTGCTAAAGTACCCAGTTCATCATGGGTATTTGTCTTAATTGTATGAGATAAATCACCAGAACTAACACGTGTTACACCAATAAGTAATTTATTAATGGGGATAACAATTTGGCGAGAAATGATATAGCCAAGTAAAAAGGCAATACTTAAACATAACAACATGATAATAATAAAGTTCATAATCGCTTTATTGGTGGTATCGATATATTTATTTGCTGAAATTTGTACTGCTAAGACTGCTACCATATTATTTTCAATATCATATAAACCTTTATATTCTGCAAGGTACCCCCCTTTTTTCATAATAATAATTTCATGGTTTTGATTTTTTGGGTAGCCTTCGAGGGTTTTATATAACTCACTAGATAAGTGATATTCTTGCGCTTGGGCAACAATAATTTGGCTATCATGATAAATACTGACGGAAGCTCCTAATAAATCATATAAAGTATTGACAAGGTATTGATTTGCATTTAATACATAGCGAACCATGACAACTGCAACGGTTTTTTTAGCAATTGTTTTATCAAAAATGGGGCTGACGCTGGTGATTGTGAGTACTGAAGGTAGATCGGCTTGTTTTAAATGCTCAATTGCAGCCATTGTTTTTCGTTGGTTTAGCGCACGTTTTACTAAAGGGTTATGCTCAAAATCTTTATTTGCAAAAGAGGAGACTATTTTAGTACTACTGTGGTGCAAGGTTTTTTTAGCTACATTAAAAACAATAACTTGCTGTAATTTTTCACGGTGGCGCAATTGCTCTAAGTAAGGGATAATACGCTTTTTTAAATTAAAAAAACTAAAGTTTTGTAATTGTGTATCATGGGATAGGAAATGTGTAATCTTTGCAACATCATTCATATGCTGTTGGTAAAAAGTATGGCTGACTTGCATATTTTTACGCATATTATCAACAGCTTCTTGTTTTATTTTATGGGAAAAAAAATAAATAGAAAAAGAGAGCGTTACAATAGTTGAAAAGCTGGTAATAAAAAATAGACTTAATAATAATTTATGATGTAATTTAATTTTTTTAAACACAATGCGCTCCTTAAACCAAGGAGGTTTGAATTATGGTGCCTCCCCATATCCCTCTAGTCAAAGTTTATGCCAGTTTGAATAATCTGTGTATCCCATTAAATAATGGGAAAAGGTGTGTATATCATTATAAAATAGAGTATGTATACAACACTTTCAAAGTAAGAGAGCTTGCTATATCAGCTTATTTTATAAGATAAAAATAGTGATGAATAGTTATTTAGCTAAAAACTATTTTTCCTGCATAAAATACAGGCTTATTTATCTATGTAATTATAAACAACATGCTATATTTTTGACAGTCAACACATAAGTGGTGATGTATGGTATATATATTTTGACTCACATAACGTAATCAAAATTAAAATAGCAATATTGGGTAGGGGATATTTTTACGTAAAATCTATGGTTTTTTCCATTAACCATTGTGTCACTACTTCAAGAGCCTGTTTTTTACTTTTGCCTTGTTGACGAGCTGTATTATACAGTTTACGTTGTTGTTGGGCACTTGTTCCACGCTTTAATAAGGTACGTGCATGATCGATATAGTGCTCACAGTTGAAAAATGCTGCATCTTCAGCAATCAACCCCAACATTTCTTCCACTAAATCAGTACAGGCAATCACTTTTCCTTGCCCAAAATCTACCAAGCCTTCACTGACTCCATAGCGTTGGGCACGCCAACGGTTTTCATCAACTAACATTCGAGAATAAATCCGCCAACGCTGATTGTTACATCGTAAGCGGTATAACATACGCAGTAAACATTGAAAGATAGAGGCAATACATAAAGCATCTTTAATATCTGTGCACACATCACAAATGCGCATTTCTAAAGTAGGGAAGTGGGAAGAGGGTCGAATATCCCACCATATTTTTGAGGCATCTTCAATTAAACCTGCATCAATCAGTACTTGAACATGGCGGGTATATTCAGTAAAAGAGGCAAATTGTTCAGGCAACCCTGTGCGAGGGAGTTCACTGAAAACACTGATACGGTAGGAGTCTAAGCCTGTATCTTCTCCCTCCCAAAAAGGGGAAGAAGTGCTTAAAGCGAGTAAATGCGGTAAAAAATAGCTAACCTGATTCATTAAATCAACCCGTAGCTCTTCATCTTCAATACCAATATGGACATGCATTCCCCCAATTAATAAACGCCGTCCCACTACTTGTAAATCATTGGCTAAAATACTATAGCGTTCTTTATTGGTAGGTTGTTGTCCATGCCATTGAGCAAAAGGATGGGTGGAGACAGCTAAAGGAGCTAGCCCATAATCATCTGCGATATCAGCAAGTGTATGGCGTAAAAAAACCAGCTCTTCAGCAGCTTCATTCGGGGTTGTGTGTATTTTTGTACCAATTTCAATTTGTGCTCGTAAAAATTCAGGGCTGACCTGCTGCCCTAGTAATTTTTCATAACGCTGCCATAATGCAGCAGGTTGCTCTTTGACTAAATCAAGGCTACCTTGAGAAATAATAAAATATTCCTCTTCTATTCCAAGTGTAAAAGAAGGGGCTACATAATGTCCGGGGGTACGCATAGCAAATTGTCTCCCATTAAAAATGTTCAACAATATGTAAAGCAGGGTTTGCTAATATAGGGAGTAATGCCTTATAAATAAGGGCTGCCATATCTTCACACCCTTGCTCTGTGGCAATTAAATCTTGGCGAATTTCTAATACTACATGCGCTAAGCCTGCTGCTTCACCATGATTAGTCATAGTATAGCCAATTTGCCGCCCTGAATAAGGCTCATTTTCTCCAATACATAAGGCTTCATTTTTATTCAATTCATCTAATAGAGGCAAAGCAAGACGATCATCATGATTCCACAGTACACCTAGATGCCACGGGCGTGCTATATTATTCATTTTAGGGGTGAAGCTATGAATCCCAATTAAAATAGGGGCGCGCCCATGTCGCCAAATATGAGAAATAAGACGATTGGTGGCATCATGGTAAGGAAAAAAATAGTTATCTGCACGCTGATCAACTTCTTCATCAGATAAACTCTGGTTGGCAGGAACAGGGATTGTATCACTGACTGCAGGAATAGAATGGGGGTCCCCCGGTTGACGGTTGCAATCAATGACTAAACGGGAATAGCCTGATAAGATGGCTGTTGCATTAAAACGTTGAGACAGCTTTTTAGTCACACAGGCTGCACCAATATCCCATGCAATATGGGCATTAATGTGTTGCTTAGATAATCCTAATTGCTGTAATGAGGCAGGAATTGTATTACTTGCATGATCACAAAGAAACAATAAGGATGTTTCAGTGGTTTCATTTAAAATGGTATAAGCAGGTGGATCATTTTTTTCATCCGTAGGTGCCAAGGGTGTAGACATGTTTTTTACTCTTTTTATCCTGAAAATACAGGGTATTGGATAGTACTGATACCTATTAAAAATAGTGGATATAAGGCAATATAAAATGTTCTATTTTTTATACATTCTTTTTTATTCTCTGTCAGCTTATGCCTAAGATAACATATTCAAACGAAAAAAAAACACTGTCAGTAGACAGCTCTGTACAGCAAACTTTGCTGGATATTTCATTGGCACATAATATTCCCCATTATCATGCTTGTAATGGTCATGCACGCTGCTCTACTTGTCGCGTTAGGGTGATGAAAGGGGTAGAAAACCTACCACCTCGTAATACAGCAGAGCAACGTATTGCGGATAAAAAAGGCTGGGGTAATGATATCCGTCTTGCTTGCCAAACAATTGTGACAGATGATGTCGACATTAGACCACTGGTGACAGATGATGAAGATGTTGACTTAGTCTATGCAGAAAGTAATAAAGCCAATAATGGCTATGAAAAATCCTTAGTGGTCATGTTTTGTGATATCGCTCATTTTTCTGAGTTTACCAGCCAAAATTTACCTTATGATGTGATTCATCTACTTAACCGTTACTATAAAGAGTTATGTTCCCCCATTTTATTGAATCATGGCTATATTGATAAATATATGGGGGATGGCATCATGGTATTATTTGGCATAGAGCATAATACCCCTAAAGAGAGTTGTGATGCTGCGGTACGAGCTGCCTTAGGGATGTTAACCCGTATTAAAATATTAAATCGCTATACTGAAAAACATTTTGACCATAAGTTTAATATTCGTATTGGGATTCATTATGGTTCTGTCATTGTGGGAGAAATTGGACACCCATGTAAGCGTCATCTAACGGTATTAGGGGAAAATGTCAATATTGCCAGTCGTATTGAAACCGCAAACAAAGAATTTGGTAGTCAGTTACTTATTTCTGAAACAGTGTATCAATATCTTAAAAATGATATTGAAAGTATTTATCACAGTGATGTGCAACTGCGTGGGCAACAAAATGATCATCACCTTTATGAAGTGAAACAGTATTTTGATTCAGATAAAATTCTGTTGTTACAAAATAGTTTTGCCTATTTGGATAATAAACAAAAATTGTTTACACGTACTTTTTATAAAAAATTCCATGCCTCTTCAGAAGAGATTAAAGCGGCTTTTACCCATGTGAGTATGACACGCCAGCAAACAATGCTTTACCAAGCCATTGAGTTAGGAATTAAGTATGTATCTCAACCAAACTGTCTAACAACACAAACTAAATTACGAGAATTGGGATTGCGTCATCAGCAAGATTATGAGACTGATGATTCACATTATCCCATCTTTACACGTATTTTTTTAGAATCATTAGCTATACACCTTGCTGACCATTGGACAGCAGATATGGCGACAGTATGGGAACAAATGTTAGTCAGAATGATTGCAATGATGCATGATATCCCAGCAAAATGACAGCTTATATAAACTATGTGATAGCATATATTTCCCTACTCTATAACATAAGATAGATGATTGTGTATAGATAAACACTTCCTTGCATACCTTGTTGCTATTAAGGAGGTATCATGGTTGATACCTTAATAATGTATGTATGAACGATTTACTCTTTATTTTTAGGATAATAAATAAGGTGTTCACTGATGCCCACTGAAACTGAGTTAAAATTAACATTGCCTGTCGCAGCAGTCACGGCTTTTTTACAACACCCTATTATTCAAGCTGCTGAAAATGATAAGCAAAATCAACGTTTATATAATTGTTATTTTGATACGCCTGATAATGCATTAGCGGCAGAAAAAATTGCATTACGTATTCGTCATAATGGGGAAACAAAAATCCAAACAGTGAAAACTGCTGGAAAAATTGTTGGCGGCATTTATCAGCGTAAGGAATGGGAAGATGAAGTGGATTCTGATTCTCCAGATTATAGTAAAATTCCCAAGAAAGTACTTACACAGTGGCGCAAGGCAGGTATTAAATTAAAAGTAATTGAAGAAGCCTTTATTACTGATTTTACTCGCAGCACATGGGATTATACCCATATAGATAATAGCCATATTGAAATCGCCCTTGATCAAGGTGTGATTCATAATAAATATGGGCAGGTTGATATTTCTGAAATTGAACTAGAGTTGAAATCAGGTACCATCAGCGCATTATATGAAACTGCTTTACAACTATTAGAAGGGCTGCCGCTTATGGTGGATAGTCGCAGTAAAGCTGCCAGAGGGTATCGACTAAACCCAGAAATGCCAATTCAATATTATAAAGCGGCGCCTACACAGTTAAATACGACAATGAATGCTGAACAGGCATTTAGTACGATTGTGAGTCGTTGCTTAACCCATTTACAAATGAATGAAGAAATGGTGTTATACGGTAATGATATTGAAGGGGTGCATCAAATGCGGGTGGCGTTGCGGCGTTTACGTTCTTGTTTGACTTTGTATAAATCCGTCATTCCACGTAAAGCCCATGTAGAATTAAATGAAAAAATAAAATACATTGCGAATTGCTTAGGGGAAGCCCGTGACTGGGATGTGTTTCGTGAAAATTTAATGCTTATGCAGCAGCATATCCCAAATAACGATGCCTTAATTCAACTGGATAAACATATCAGTGTTTTACAAGCTGATGCTTATGTCAAAGTACGTACTTTATTACGTTCCAGCTCTTATACACAACTTATTCTTGAACTGGGATTATGGATTAGTACACAAGCATGGCAATCTAGCCTATCAAAACAAGCGAAAAAAACCTTACGCGCCCCAGCCAAAAAACTTGCCAATACCTTATTACAAAAACAATATCAACGGGTAATAAATTATGCAGCAGGGCATGAAAATTTTACGGATGAACAGCGTCATGAGCTGCGTATTTTAATTAAAAAAATGGGCTATGGCAGCAAGTTTTTTGCAGAGCTATATCCACGTAAAAAAGTACGTCCCTATACAAAAACCCTCTCGGCATTACAAGATGAGTTAGGGGTTTTAAATGATGTCAGTGTTGCAGCAGATTTATTACAGCAAGCAGGCATTGATAAAGAAGCGGCTGCCCATCAAATTTTTACAGGGTGGTATGCTCATCAACATCTCACTCACTTAAGCCGCTTTGATGCCGTTTGGCACGCATGGATAGCGCATCCAACTTTTTGGAAAGAATAAAAACGAGGCGACATAACAAGTCATGTATGATTGTATTATTATTGGTGGTGGTGTAAGCGGCTTATTAACTGCTCAACTATTACAAGCAGAAGGTTTAACTATCTGTTTAGTTGAACGTGGGGAAGTAGGAAAAGAATCATCATGGGCAGGGGGGGGAATTTTATCGCCACTATATCCTTGGCGATACCCTGAAGCAGTCACCCGTTTAGCACGCTGGAGTCAGCAGCATTATCCTGATTTTTTTAATACCCTTCATCAACGCACTGCTTGTGATCCTGAATATATTCGTAATGGCTTGTTAATTATTGGTACAGAGGAAAAACAACAAGCCCAAACATGGGCAGCTTATCACACTACACATTTAGAATGTTTAGATACCGCAACATTACATAGTTGTGAGCCTGAATTAAATACCTATACAGGGGGGGTATGGTTGCCTAATACGGGGCAAGTACGTAACCCACGTTTATTACAAGCTTTACTCCAAGATTTAAAAGATAAAATCACTATCAAAGAGCACTGCCCTGTTACTCAATTAATTTATCAGCAAGGGCGTATTACAGGCGTGGAAACACCTGAAGGTACTTTACGCACCAATACAGTTGTGGTGACAACAGGTGCATGGACACAAGAATTAATTGCTGATACTGAGCAGACTATTGATATTAAACCGATGCAAGGGCAAATGATTTTATTTAAAACCCATGCGGGGCTTATCTCTCGGATTGTGTTAGCAAATGGGCACTATATTATTCCTCGTCGTGATGGACATGTGGTGGTAGGCAGTACTTTAGAGGATGTTGGCTTTGATAAACACACCACAGCTGAAGCCTTAGAAAATTTAAAATATTCCGCATTTAGTTTAATTCCTCGTCTTGCCGATTATACTGTAATAAAGCAATGGGCGGGATTACGCCCCGCTGCACCACAAGGAATTCCTTATATTACTGCACACCCTGAAATAACAGGTCTTTATATCAATGCAGGACATTTTCGTAATGGGATCGTATTAGGCTTAGCTTCTGCACGGCTGACCAGTGATTTAATATTACAACGTCCCCCTATTGTTGATCCCAGTCCTTATCATTTATTAGCAGAACGTTAAACCTGTTTGATTTGTGCACAGTGTGTCAGTTTTTTATATAAACGAAGGAGGTAATTTTGTTATTATCATCATCAATATGGCGTATAGGTATTATCTCATTTCTACTGTTACTCTTAACCGCCTGTGCACCTGATTTTTCTGAACAAATTGGTATTGAAAAAGAACGTGTCAATCATCGACTGCAAGAACTAGGACGACAACTTGATAATAAGGCTTTACGTTACAGTGTATTAACTGATAATTATGCAGCAGTGGTTGCTAGAGAGAAACCACGTTTAGCCCCCCTTGCTAAATTATTAGCCAAAGAAGGGCATACTACAGGACGTTTATATCGAGGTTTACAAGATCGCCTTTACGCTATTCAAAGCAAACCTGAAACCCGTACACAATTAGATAATTCACTCGATGAATTAGACAATATTTGGGAAGCCTCTTCTCCAAGTACCTTTAACAACAGTTTAATTGATATTGTGAATACCTTGGCAGATTTATCAGGTGGTAAACTTCCTCGTGTACTCATCCCTAACCAACAACAATCCCCTCCTCATTTGGCAGGTAGTTACCTGATTGGTAATCCAAATTATGGACGCTGGGCAACCAGTCCCACAGGCAATAGTCAGTGGAATTGGAATAATAACTATGCACCTTTATTTGATGTTGCTGATGATGTTTTAGAGTATAAATACCGTAAAAAATACAAATCTAGAAAAGTGGGTTTTAACTCTTGGTATGAGAAACAACATTATAGTTACTATAATGATTATGGACGCAAAAAATATGCACCTAAATCAGATCGACAGCGGTTTCAGAAAAATTACACCCGCCTAAAACAACGTGCACAACAAAAAGGTAAAGCCTTACCTAAGCCTGTTAAAAGTTATTTACCCCAACAAAAGCGTACAAGTTCTTATGCACAACTAAGTGGCAAAGATCGTAGTAATAACGCAAGTGTTAGTAGTACAAGGAAAAAAGATTACACTCAGCGCAGCCCTACAACACGCAGCACCCAAACCAAAGATTACACTGCTCCCCCAAAACGTGTTAGTACTTATGCTTCCACAGCTCCCCCAGCTAAAGCCCACACTTCCTCTAATTCATCACAAAGTAAAGATTATAGTACGCAAAAACGCAGTAGCTCCAACGCTACACAGACTAAAGACTACACTACAGCACAAAAACGTAGCAGTACCTATGCAGCCTCATCAGGGGGGAATACAGCTAAGAAAAATAATTACAGTCGCACGGCTATAGTTCGCACTGTATCAAATAAGAAACCAGCTAAAAAAAGTTACAGTACCCCAAGCAAGCGTATTAGCAGCAACTATCGAAAAACTGCCAATAGTCGTTCTTCACGTAGTGCATTTTCTAGTAGTAGCCGCAGTTCTAGTCGTAGCAGTCGACGATCAGGAGGCAGTCGAGGGAAATAAGGGAATAAGGTTTTATGATAGGGGCGTTGTCTGCAACGCCTTCCTATTAAAAAACTACTTTTTAACTATTGGCTGAGATTAGGCAATAGAGTCAAATATAATAAGTAGTGATATGATTGAGTTTATAAATATATTTGCAAAACTTTAAAGCACAGAATCTTTAAACTTTATGTAAAATAAGCTATCAAGTACTACATATAAGTGGCATAAGTAACTATACCTTACAAACTCTTTAGTTGTGCAGCCGTCAGGAGAAAAATACCTTCCCCACCATGTGATAGTTCCAACCATGTAAACGGTACATTTGGAAATTGTTCAACCATAGCGGCTTGGGATACACCCACCTCAACAATTAATACCCCATGATCGGTTAAATGGTTTTTTGCTGTTTCTAAAATACGTTTAGTAATATCTAAACCATCTACCCCAGAGGCAAGCCCTAATTCAGGTTCATGATGATATTCATCAGGTAGGTTTGCCATTTCCACCGCATCCACATAAGGTGGATTACTGACAATTAAGTCATAACGCTTTTCAATCAAGTTATCAAATAAATCAGATTGAACAGCATGTACCCGCTCTTCTAAAGCATAATCATGAATATTACGCTCAGCAACAGCCAAGGCATCTTCTGAAATATCCACGGCATCGACTTGTGCCTCTGAGAATGTCAAAGCCATTGCAATCGCAATGCATGCACTGCCTGTACATAAATCTAACACATTATCCACTTTCTCAGCATTTACCCACGGTTCAAACCCTTGCAAAATGAGTTCAGCAGTCGGAGAGCGTGGAATTAATACCCGCTCGTCTACATAAAAACGTAAATTTGCAAACCATGCCTCATTAATTAGATAGGGTAAGGGGATATGTTCATCAATACGACGATGGAAAAGTTGCAATAAGTCCTTTTTTTCATGATAGGTTAATTGGGTATGCCATAAGGTTTCGGGGATGGTATTAGGTAGATGCAAGGTATGTAAAACCAATGCAATCGCTTCATCTAAGGCATTATCTGTTCCATGCCCAAAAAAAAGTTCCGCCTCATTAAAACGGCTTGTTCCCCAGCGTACAAAATCGGCAAGGGTATTTAATTCATCAATGGTATGATCCATAGAGGTCTCTATATCAAATTATTCAGTAAAATTAAGATACATTACACGTTAGTAGTCTTCAAATTGCCCATAAGCTTGTAGACCTGATATATCATGAATATGAATATTACGCCCTTGAATACTAATCAGATTTTGGTTGCGTAAGTTTTGTAAAATACGCGAAAAAGTCTCAGGTGTTAAATTCAATTGTGAGGCAACCATTGTTTTTGTGGCGGGTAAGGTAAAGATAAACGAATTAAGTTCGCTAAAGTGCTTAGGAATGGTGTTAATAAAGTAACCAATAACACGTTGTGTAGACGTATGTAAGCAGGTTGTTTCTAACTCGCGTAATACATCATATAAACATGAACTAACTTTAGAAAGCATTTTTAGTGCAAAACTAGGATCTTGTTTTATCGCATAGGTAATGGCTTGGCGAGTAATATACACCACATAAGCATCCGTGGTGGCTTGTGCATAAACGGGGTAAGGTTTATTCATAAACATCACCCCTTCCCCAAAAGTATTACCTTCCGATAAAATATCAACAACTTTTTCATTACCGCTGGCGGCAATCATCGCTAATTTCACTGTTCCTTGGATGAGGTAGTAAAACCCCTCCGCAGTATCACCTTTTTGAAACAGTGTATCCCCACGTTTTACTTTTATTAAGTGAGAGCCGTTAACAATTGAACGTAATTGTAATGTGTTAACCCCTTGAAAAAGAGGAATTCGTGACAGGGTGGCTTCTATCTTCAATGTGTGTTCCTCTTAAGATATCTTATATATTTTTATTGATAGCTTAAGTGCTGAAGAGAAATTATAGTCATTATAGGTCACTTAAAGTCGCTATAAGTGCCTGTATCGAGTGTCATGCAGTGCGTCGTAATACAGCTCATTGAGAGTATGAGTGATGAATATAAAAATATCCACATAGTGAGGACGCGCCGTTGTAACAACTATAGCAACAAACCCAATCACTCACCATATTCAAGCAGTGTTTTTTATACTATTACGATAATGTGCGCAGGAATTTTAATAGTGTTTTTTTTCAATCACAAGAGCAAATGATATAAAAAGAGAATTTTATAATACATGTTTTTTTTGCTGGCTTGAATTAACATAAATATTATCAATTTTTCTTATTCTAAATCAAATATATAAAATAATATATAGCTTGTTTTAATATAAGCTTATACGCTATTCTATTTTTTAATCGAATGCATAAGTATTTATATATGATTTTAGAAAAATTTATTATAAACGCTGCTGGATAAAGCTAATATATTTTTATGATTCATAGTATGCTTTCAGTGTGGCTAAACTTTCATGTTGGGTGTAATCAAAGTGTAGTGGTGTGATTGAAACATAATTTTTACTTACAGCATGAAAGTCAGTACCTGCTTCAGCATTACAAATTTTTCCTACTGCACCAATCCAATAAATAGCTTTTCCACGTGGATCTTGTTCAATAATAGCAGGCTCTGGTGCATGTCTATGCCCTAAACGAGTCACTTTAATCCCTTGGATTTCTTGCCACGGCTTATCAGGGACATTGATATTTAAAATAGTGTGCTTTTCTAGTTGGAATTTTTGTTGTGTGATATCAGCCAAAATCTGGGTAATGGCTTGCCCTGCACTGTCAACATACTGAGGAGAAAAATTATCAATGGAAATAGCGATAGCTGGCAATCCTAATGCACGCCCTTCCATCGCAGCAGCAATTGTGCCTGAATATAATACGTCATCCCCTAGATTTGCACCCATATTAATGCCTGAAATAACTAAATCAGGTGGGCTGTCTAATAGGGCTGTTAAAGCAAGATAAACACAGTCCGCAGGGGTACCATTAACATACATAAATCCACTTTCAGCTTGATAGACACGAAGGGGATTTTTTAATGTTAACGCATGGCTTGCACCACTGCGATCACGTTCTGGGGCAACGACTGTGACACGGTGACCAAGCCCCTGTAATGTACTGACAAGATGATGTAATCCTTGGGATAAATACCCATCATCATTACTAACTAAAATATGCATATAGGCTGATTAATAATTCTATGTGTAACTAAATAAAAAGTGTTGGCAGTATTGATTAAGTTAATAAGAGAAAATAAATATATCAATAGTCGCTCTATATAGTATATAAAGACTATAAATGTATTTTTTATAGTAAGAGGAGCTATTGAAAGGTTGGTATTATCTTTGCATTTATTAATTGATATAGTATTGCTATATCCCCATATTTTTATTAACGTGTTGCATAATACTATAAGCTAGGAGAAGTACGATGAAATCTTCTAAAAAAATGTTGAATTATGAAGAATTAGCCCAGCTTTCTGCTGAAAATGAGCTAATGTTGCGCTTACAACCTGTCGCAAATGAGCAGCCTATAGTGAATAACTCCCCTGATGTAACCACTATATTATTTGGGGAACCAATAACAAACCTTGCGCCAATAATGCCCTCTGCACTAAAAAATTACAAACATTAGTGCAGTCTTGTATAGAAACCGTTAAACCAGTCAATTGACTGGTTTTTTACGTTATATGTACTATACAGGTTCTATTTCTTGCTCATTCTCTTGCCAGCTTTGGCGTTTACGATAAATAGTGGAAGGGCTGACTTCTAATAATGCCGCTGCACGTGGGATATTCCCATCACATTCTTTAATGGCATTTTCGATAGTCTCTTTTTCTACTAACCATAGTGGTCGAATAACGTCTGTGGGGCTAAAAATATTTTCACTTTGAGCTAAGTTATTTCTAGTTGGACTACTTGGTATTGCTTTAATGGTGATAGGTGAGTTTATAGGGGTAAAAGGGATCGTGTTTAATGGAGGCGGGAGCATCTCAATACTGACTTTTTCTGCTTCATTTAATACCACAATATTACGAATGACATTTTGTAATTGGCGCACATTACCTGGCCACTCATAGTGGCTGAAAAGTTCCTCAACATCTGTACCAAAATGAGTAAATGATTTGTTTTCTTCTTTACTGTAAGTGAGCAGAAAACGTTGTGCAATAAGTAAAATATCTCCTTCTCGTTCACGTAAAGGGGGAAGGTGGATAGGAATTACATTTAAACGGTAATATAAATCTTCACGAAAACGCCCTGCTTGCACATCTTGTAATGGATCGTGGTTGGTGGCACAGACAAAACGGACATCCACTTTTTCTTGTGTATTACTGCCTACTTTTTGTAACACACCTGTTTGTACAAAACGCAATAATTTACTTTGTAACTCTAGATCCATATCTCCTATTTCATCTAGAAATAATGTGCCACCATTGGCGCGTGAAGCTGCACCTTCTCGTTCACGTACCGCCCCTGTAAAAGCACCTTTAACATGCCCAAAAATTTCACTTTCCATTAAATCTTTAGGAATCGCTGCACAATTTAGAGGAATAAAAGGCTTTTCACGGCGAGGGCTTTGTTTATGTATCGCTTCGGCACACAACTCTTTACCCGTGCCACTTTCACCCGTAATAAATACTGTGGCAGTACTGGGGGCGGCATTATCAATAATTCGATAAACCCCTTGCATAGCTAAAGATGCACCAATAAAACCATGATATTGTTCACGATCAAAATTTTCACGGTAAATTTCAACAATACGGCTTAGTTTTTGGTGTTCTAATGCATTGCGTAACGTTACAATCAGACGTTTAGCATCAAACGGTTTTTCTACAAAATCTAATGCACGATAGCGCATGGCTTCCACGGCAATATCAACAGAACCATGCGCAGTAATAATCACCACAGCACTAGGTAAATGTGATTGATAAACATGTTTGAGTATTTCCATCCCATTCATGTCAGGAAGTTCTAAATCAAGTAATATTACATCAGGTGGTGTTGCATTAATAAATGTTAAGGCATCTTGTCCTGTATCACAGTGTGAGACATGCCAAGGTTCATTTCGCAAATATTCCTGATAGACAAGTGCCAGTGATGGGCTGTCTTCCACCAAAAGTACCTTAGGTTTTTGCCCTAATCCCATAATGAACCTCTTAATATTCCATGTAAATGCAGAGGGTATGCTGCTATATAGCGTAAAATTTTTTTGTGATATATTTATTATGTTTGCTAAATACCATAAATAAACATACGTAAAGTAAGTTGTCTACCCTCTATTGTAGTCTATGTAAGAGGTGTAACAAAATGATTTATACTTAAAATGTGTGCAATAGGTAAAATAAGCAATAAAAAATTTCATAAAAATAAAATAAAAAGTATCTTTTACTATTTTATATCTATTCATCTAGGCTAAAACATTAGCTATACTTTTGAAGAATCACTCTTTATAGCTCTTCAAGCATTTACACCTAAAAATTAAGGTTAAATAATGCATGTTTTAAAAAAATATATACTAATAAGTAGTTTTTTTTCTGCACTGTGCCATAGTTACCTTAGTATTGCAGCAGAAAATACAGGCAATGTTGATAAATTGATTGCGCTCCCTATCGACAAACTTTTTGATGTTGAATTAGTTTCCATAGGCAGCAAGTCAGAAGTTTCAATTTATAAAACCCCAGGGATTGTGCGCGCCTTTACCCAAGCTGATTTTCAGCGGTTTGGATTTAAAACAATACAGGATGTATTACAACATATTCCCAGTTATCAGCTCAGTCCTTCAGAGTCGGGGCACACTAACCTTTTTATTCGGGGAGTACAAGGACGTACTACCAGTAAAGTGCTATTGTTGCTTGATGGCGTTCCTCTCCAAGATTTATTCTGGGGGAACTTTACTATTGATGAGATGATAAGTTTACGCCATGTTGCACGTATTGAAGTATTAAATGGTCCTGCATCAGTCTTATATGGTGCAAATGCTTTTGCAGGTATTATCAGTATTATCACTAGAGATTCAGGAGATTCTGTTGAATTAAGTTATGGACAGCATAGTTCTTATACTGATGGTAAACAAAATCATCATAATACATCCGTTGGGATTAATGCAGAATTTAGTACTAAAAACCTGTATGGGTTAGCTGAGTTTTATAATAGCGAAGGCTTTAACCCTAAATTTAACCCACAAGGAAAAATTTTTAATCGTAATCAAAATAAAGAAAAAACGGCTTTATTTTTAAAATATAAGAAAAAAGGTTTTTCTATTATTGGATCAGTCAATGAATATCAATCCCCTTATACAGGTACAAAGCAGAACGAAGTCCGCTTTTTCCATCGTCGCCCTATTTATTTAAAATTAGGCTATGATTACGCAATTAATGAAAATGTATCATTAACATTACAAAGTTTTATTAATCGCTATCGTTTAACGCGTTCAGGTGACAAATATAAAAATAATTACTTAAACCGCCATCGTGATGGTTTTCGAGACAGTACTACAATAGGCAGTGATGCAACATTACATATTAAGCATAAAAAACATAATGCTACATTTGGAATATCGTGGTTAACAGAACGCGCAGATCGAAACCATAATGAAATGATTTATTTTGATCCTGATGGCAGTGTAACGAAAACAAATGGGTTTGATTTATTGCGTTACAATAATCGGCGAAAAAACTTAGGTCTTTTTTTCCAAGATATCTGGGATCTCTCTCCTAATATTGCCCTCACAACAGGGGTGCGTTATGACAAGTTATCAGATTTTGATAATGAATGGAGCTATCGATTAGGCTTAGTGGGACAATATGATAATTTCTATGCTAAATTACTGTATGGTACAGCGTTTCGTGTGCCTACATTTCGTGAGTATTTAAAGCAATTTAATCCTGATTTACATGAACGCCCTATTACCAAACCTGAGCATCTACGCACTTTAGAGCTACAGCTAGGATATTTATTTACTAAAGGTGAAGTTAATATTACCTTATTTAATAATCGCTATCGTAATTTTATTGCTGATCTTTTGGTTTTAACTATTAATGATATCCCACTTAATGTAGGTGATCCTGAAGAGGGTGAAGAATTTAGTGTTAATTTAGCCAAAATTAATACCACAGGTATTGAATTAAGCAGCACTTATTATCCAACGCAAAAATTATCTTTACAGTTTTCAGCCTCTGCTTTATTACAGGCAGAAGAATGTTTTGGTGAATTACCTAATAATAATGGCTTAAATTTTAAATTTGATTATGATACTGATGTACATGATATTTCTTTATTAAGTAAATATATGGTGAGTATTTTAGGATCATATCAGTATTCACCTAAAACACAATTAGGAATGAGTATTTTATATAATTCTCGCCGTCAACGTCCTGATAATTATCAAGCGAATGTCCCAGAAGCAGAGCGCAATAATAATAATTTATCTGGTTTTTTACGTGTTAATACAAATATTGCTTACCAACTAGATAGAAATATACAACTTCACCTTATAGCTAAGAATATTTTTAATGCAAAAAATTATAGCAGTATCATTGATGACCCCAGTCAATATGATATGGAGTGGGAAGGGCGCAGTATTGGTTTATATTTTCAAATCAATTATTAATTAAATTATTCTACTGTAATCAGACTGTACATAAGGTCTTGGTGACCTCAATTATTTCATTATTATTGGTAATGAAATGATTGAATTTATCACCAAAACCTTACATATAGTACTATGACAGCAAAATTGATACTTTAGCTAGTTATTTTTGACAATAAGCTTGGGTAGCTGTCTTGTCAATAACTTTGACTGTGGCTGTTTTCTTAATCACAAATTCAGGTACACCGACTTCACTTGCTCCCTCTTTCCAATTATAGGTATAACCTAAACGTGTCCAAGGATAACCCATAGGTGCATGATAAGCCGTTGCTGTTTGTCCTGCATACCATGCACGATGTTCGATTGTTGCCTCATCAGGGAAATTAAGCCCACAACGTGTTGCAGTGCTTATATCAGGGTTAGCACAAGGACGAAATAAATCAGCTGTATTGACTTCTAAGGTAATGAAATAACGCTCAGCAGGTTTTAAAGGTAAACCAAGTAATTTTTGTATATCATCATTTAATGTATTTTGTTCAAATGTTTGACAACGTGCCTTAACATCCCCATCCAATGTAACCCATACATCACCCCATGCTAATGTTACCTCTTCCCCCACAGGGTAACTATCAGTATAGTTTGTCCATGTGATAACGCTTGTTTTCTCATCATTTAAAATGGGTAAATCAATGACTTCATGTGCCTCAATGACAGCGGCATCTGCTAAAGCAGTATGATAGGCAGTATTTGTACTATTATCTTTTATATTGGAAGGGGTAACCACTTCATTTACTGTGGAGCAACCAACTAAACTAAAAATCAAACATGACAATGTAATATGTCTCATAAACCACCTATCATTTAAACTAAATAAAAGAGTGTAATCTGAATAGGTTTTTATTTTCAAGCTATTTTTACACTTATGCTTATTTAAAATTAAATAAGTATTAATCTTTATGTTTTAATATTAAAAATTAATAGTGGGGGTTCTAATTTTTAAGACACTGCTCAGGTAAATTTTAAGAAATATTGAAAGATTTTTTAAACTAGATGGTATTGAGAGCTTTGATGTATGGAGCAGTCCAGTTTACATTAAGCTATAGAGGGAAAGTATTTGAACCTTTCCCTATTAAAACTTGTTAAAAAATATCAGTTTAGTTTTATTTTGCTACGTTCTGCATGTACTATTTTAGGAGGCAAAGATAGGTAACCACTTTTTTCAGCTATTTCTTGCCCTATTGTTGATAAAACCATATCTAAGAAAGCTTTTTCTAATGGAGGAACTTCTGTATTAGGGGGTAAATTTATATAAATATATAAAAAACGGGCAAGTGGGTATTCCCCTGCTAAAACAGTTTTACGACTGGGTAAAATGTAACGTCCCCCTGCTTTTTTAGCCAGTGCTAAAGGTTTTACCCCAAAGTTAATATGCCCTAAACCAGAGTAACCAATACTATTAAGTGATTTATTTACAGACTCTAATACAGAGCCAGAACTAGGTTGTTCATTCATATTAGGTAAGTAATCACCTTTACATAAAATACGTTTTTTTACAAAAGCATAAGTACCTGAAGCTGAATTACGCCCATAGATTTGAATAGCACGGTCTTTCCAATCTCCTGTCAACCCTAAATCTCCCCATTTTTTTATAGGTAATTTTTTCCCACAGCGACGATTTGAGGAGAAAATAGCATCTAACTGTCGAAATGTCATGTTTTCAATGGGGTTGTCTTTATTCACATAAAAGGTGGGTGCATCAATTACAACTTTAATTTGTGTCGGAGGGTAACCGTGTTTATTGGTAAAATTAGCTTTTTCTTCAGATGTCATTCTACGACTCATGGTTGCTAATTGACTGGTTTGTGCCAAAAGAGCGGGGGGAGCTGTAGAAGAGCCTGATACTTGAACTTGGATTGCAACATTAGGGTAAAAATGTTGAAACGCTTCAAACCATGAACTCATTACATGCGACAAGGTTTCTGAACCAATAGATGATAAGTTGCCTGATACTCCTTGATGTATTTTATATTCAGGTAACTCATCTACTGCATAGCTGAATATACTCCATGTTATTCCAGCTATAATTCCCACAAGCTTTTTTATACAATGTTTTGGCATAACATATCCTTTGTATTTATTTAGTTTTGTAAAAAAAACATTACAAATTATTTTTTATTAATTTAGTCGTTTAAATTGAGTAAAGTGTGCGTATTTTTATATATAGTAGTAAATAAGTAATTGTCATTTTTTTATTATAGGAAAAATATAGGCTATATTTTATCTACACCTATCAATTAAAACAAAAAGAATCTGTAATAGAGTACATGTTTTATAAAAAAATAGAGATTACAATAGTTTTATAAATTTATATTACTGATTTTTAAATGGATTTAAAGAACAACTATTTGATATTATGGAAAATAAAAAATGCTTACTATTAATTTAGATTATGCTTCTAGCCATACTCAAAAGCTTAACCAGAGTCAAAAAGATGATATTCAATACGCAGCGAAACAATGGGAACAGGTCATAGAAAATGAGCTCACTATTAATATAATTATCTACTATGTGGATACAACAGGCGCAGGGTTTCATGCAATGTGTATCCCCGGAATTTGCCAGACAGAGACTCATACCTTAACGCGCCCGCTTGCAAAGCTAACAGGTACTATCAAAAACCCTCATGATACAAAATATGATCTGATTGTGATTATTGATTCCAGTACGCAATGGCGAATCGGTCATTCATCAGAACCTAAAATTACTCAAGGAGAACATTGTCTATCGACAACAATGATGCATGAGTTTTGTCATGGTTTAGGGTTTTTAGGGCTGGGAGCAGTCAGTGAAACTGAAGGGTTTTATTCTAGTGCCACACTACTACTTCCAAGGCTTCAGTATATTATGAAGCATTTAGAGATAGATATTCCCTATGATAATTTTATCTTAGGCTTGACTAAAGAAGGTGAATTAGATCTAAAAAAGATTAAGCAAGGAATGGAAGCCATCACACCATTTGATGAGCTGCTGACTTATGCTGATGCCCCACAATATCAACATAAAGGGCAAGCTTCAGCTGATTACCATGCTTTTATGGGAAAAGAATCTATCTATATTAAAAAGTATATTCTTGCTACAGCAGCGTATACATATAATCAATTTTATCCCTTTAGCACCTGTACACATATTGTGAGTGATAAAGACAGTGAGAGAGGAGAAAAAGATAAGAAATACTTAATGAACCCTTCTATCACAGGGCAGTATTACGCCACACCTGATAAGGCATCACTCGATATTCTTGAAGCAATAGGATGGAATATAAAGAAAGAGATATTTTAATATATGGCTATCAAAAAAGGCGCAATAAAATCACGCCTTTTTTGAAGAGTGCTATCAATACATCATGTTGACAGGGTGTCAACCTAAAGTATTTTATGCACCTTGGTAACGTTCTACAGACGCTAAAATTTCTTTACGTGCTGCTTCTACATCACTCCAACCATCAACCTTAACCCATTTACCTTCTTCTAAATCTTTGTAATGCTCAAAGAAATGTTTGATTTGGTTTAAGATCCCTGGGCTCACATCGTTAATATCTTTTGCATCACGGTAGTCTGCACATAATTTATCAACAGGAACTGCCACGATTTTTGCATCAATTCCAGACTCATCAGTCATGTTTAATACAGCAAGAGGACGGCAGCGAATGACAGCACCGTTAATTAAAGGAACAGGTGTGATGACTAATACATCAACAGGATCGCCATCTTCAGATAATGTGTTAGGCACGTAACCGTAGTTACAAGGATAACTCATTGATACGTTCATGAAACGGTCAACAAACATTGCCCCTGTTTCTTTATCAACTTCATACTTAACAGGATCGCTATGTGCGGGAATTTCAATGATAACATTAATGTCATCAGGAATATTTTTACCTGCAGGGACTTTATCCAAGTTCATAGTATCGTCCTAATTTTTTTAGTAGAGAATAAAAAATGTAAAAAATTGGTGTTGCACAAGATACCTGATTATGTACCGATTTAAAAGCATTTAAGTTAATTTTTATTCTTTATACACACTGTATGATACCTCGAGCTTTATAAAAACAAGATGATAAAAGACTATAATTAAGTCATTGCTTTTTTTAAGCACTAAATTATGACTATAAATTTACAATATGTTATCACTAAGAAGAAGGATGTTATGCGTACTTTACCAGCACTTTATTTATTACCTTTAATTGCAAGCAGTATGGCTGTGCAAGCACATGAAACAACAGAGTTAAATTTGTGTACAGGCAGTACTCAGGGCACCTATTATGCTGTGGGGGACATTTTAGCTAGGTATTCTCCTAAAACAATTTCAATTAATGTGATAGAAACAAAAGGATCTCGTGAGAATATGTCTGCCTTACATAAAGGCAAATGTGATGCAGCTATTGTACAAGCTGATGCTTATTTTGCTGCCGCCGATAGCAAGGTGTTAAAGGTTGAACGCACGGCTACCTTGTATAATGAATATGTACACCTAGCATGTAAACGTACTGCAAATATTGATTCAGTAGGGGATTTAGAAGATAACCCGAAAAAATACACTGTAATGATTGGTAAAAAAGGCAGTGGCTCTTCTTTAACATGGCGTACTTTCACCTTGCTTGATGATGATTATGCAAAAGTAAAAACCATTTCTGCTGGGGGAAGTGGTGCAATTGCAAAGCTTATCAATGATAAATCTGCCTCATGTCTACTTTATGTAGGGGGGTTAAAATCTAAATATACTCGTCGCCTTAACCAACAAGGTAAAGATATCAAACTAGTACCTGTTGATGATTGGGATTTTAATGACAAAACTGATGCAACAGGGCAACCCATTTATACTTTTACTAAGATTCCTTCTGATACCTATAAAAAATTGCAAGACGGCATTTTTTCAGCTACTAAAACATTGGCTGTTTCCGCCGTACTTGTGACTAAACAAGATTGGTTAATCAAAAATGATGGGGCGTATGATGATTTGGTTAATACAGTGTTAGATAACCAGCAACGTATTGATCAACTAACAAAACCTAAATAGGGTTTTATAAGGTGGTAATTGCCAAATACATTCCACCATTGATTTATCAGTTTTTAATGATTATAACTAGCGTATAATCATTATTAGCTGAATAACTAAAAGCCTATACAGAGTCATCTGTATGGGCTTTGTGCTTTCTAATATTCTTGAAAAACATAAATATACTGGCAAGATAGAATGAGTATATCAAGTAAACCTTTCCTAAAATGGGCAGGTGGCAAAACACAGCTTATTAAAGAAATAAGTGCTAAATTCCCTTGTGATAAAGAAAAAAAAATCACTTATATTGAGCCTTTTGTAGGAAGTGGGGCTGTTTTATTTTGGGTGTTAAATAATTACCCTAATATTGAAAAAGCCGTTATTAATGATGCAAACACAGATTTAATCAATACCTATCAATCTATTTCTGAATCTGTCGAGTTACTTATTGAATTATTAGAAGAATGGGAAAATGAATATTTTCATTTTGCTAATGATGATGAGGCAAGAAAAGCCTATTTTTATAAGAAGAGAACCCTTTTTAATACACGAAAATCAGCAAAAATTGAACAGGCAGCTTTATTTATTTTCCTTAATAAAACTTGTTTCAATGGTTTATTCAGGGTAAATAAAAAAAATATATTTAATGTACCTATTGGGAGTTATAAAAAACCACGGATTTGTGATAAACCTAATTTACGTTTAGTCAGTCAATCGCTTGCTAAGGTTGAAATATTAACAGGTGATTTTGAAAAGACCATTCATCATGCTACAAAAAACACCTATTTTTATTTTGACCCTCCTTACAAACCACTTAATGCAAGCTCTAGCTTTAATACTTATGCTAAAGATACATTTGATGATAATGAGCAAATAAGATTAAAAAATTTTTGTGACCAGCTTGATAAGGTGGGATGTAAATGGCTATTAAGTAATTCAGATGTAAAAAATTATAAGCCAGATGATGAATTTTTTGATGAATTATATACACAATATAAAATTGAACGAGTACAGGCTAAACGCAGTATCAATGCCCACGGTAATAAAAGAGGGCAGTTAAATGAGTTACTGATCAGTAATTTTAGCTAATAAGATGACCGTCACTTTTATGTTTTGAATGATTAGCTAGCGAGGCATAACACCCCGCTAACACTTCCTATTTACTATCGAACAATCACTGCATTCGCTGCTGTACTTTGCCCATAAATATCAGGCTCATACATCTCTTCACTATGTGTAGGCAAGATTGCAAACTCCCCTGCACTGATAGCTTGCGCAACATAAGATAAATGATAATTTCCTGCTCGTAAGTAGTCAGCATAAAAACGTGCACTGTCATGTTTTAAAGCTTTATGGTAAAAACCATTAAAGCCCCCACTGAATTCACGCCATGACTTTTGCGTAAACCAATGTGAGCCTTTATCATAAAGTGCACCTTCTGCTTGTGTACTCAATTGGGCAGCCGTAGCCAGATCACGATTTACAGGTTCTAAGCCCCCTGCCACAGGATCATCAACCACCACGTAATAACGCGCAGCAGGCGTAGAGACAAATAAATCAACCCTTACTAATTCCCCTGTGCGTAATTGTAAAGGGGGAGTTAAACGCTGCCATGCATTATCACGTTTTACATGATATTCACGCTGCACCTCAATGCCTGCATTCACAGTGTCCGTATTACGCTGTTTACTGGCATAACGTAGTTGTACTTGGTAATACATACGCCCTTGCCCTGTACGATCCATTTTCATCTGGGTTTTACGCCCTACATCACTGGCTGTGATCGGCTGTGCAAAACGAATTGGGGTTTCTTTTACATCAGCAAATTTAGCTTCACCCAATAAAGTGTCACCTAACCATGCTTTAATTTGCATGGTAGGCGCGTCCTTTTCATAAACGCGTGCAAAATCAATTAAAGCATTCATGCAAAACATATTTTCTTGGGTATTGCGCCAGTAACCTTGGCGTTTCCGCGCTTGGGTAATATGACGCACCAGTTTAAATGGGATATCACTGATTTGTTGATTATCAGGATATTTTTCATCATAGGCAACCAAGGCACTCAACACCGTACATTGACTGCGTAAAGGTGAGGAGAGTAAATAACGGTATTCATCCGCTAAATTTTCATTAAAACTCACTTTACCACTGGTAAAATCAGCTTGTGCCAGCAATGTATTAACGACCTCTTTTTGAATAGCTTCTGTACGGGGCACACTCAGCGCAGCCTGTAAATATAAGGCACGGGCAAACATATCCATATGTTGAACATGTGGGAAGTAACGTTTTAATAATTTTGGTGTGACTTTGTTACGTGCCCCCAATGCAGCAAGGGCGACCGCGCGTACACTGGCTGCCATGCCTTTACTGTAGAAATTGGGTAAAACATTTTTCTGACGTAGTAGTTTATCTAAATAACGTTGTAAACGATTTTCTACTTTTGCAGGAAAACTGTGCCCCTGTTTACGTAACCATGTCATCGCTAACCCAGTGTAGGCACTGAGATAAGGGTTCACATAAGCATTTTTAGGGACAAAGAAACTCATACCACCATTTTCAGCTTGGAAATCAGCAGAGAGTTCCGCTGTTTTAGCAGGTAAGGTCTGACTCTCTTGCCACACAAATATATCATCAATATAAGGGTTTAATTGTTGATAATGTGATGCCATCACACCCTTAGTTAACTTCTGCTCCCAACATTGATAGGGGTAATCACGCATATAACGAAATGCACTTTCTACCCCTGTGATCACACTCGGTGATAAGGTGACACTCACTTCACCTGTATCAGCATAAATTGCTTCAGGAATTTGAATCGATTCACTGACACGCTCTTGTGTGGTAGTACCATAAGTACTGGCGGTTTCTAAAGCACGTGGTGCCTTAACAGGGACACTATATTGCACAGCGTCCTGCTCGCCTGCTGCTATGGCTGTGGCGTGTATTTGTATCTCCCCAGCTTTTTCAGTGGCGACAGGTAACCATACAGGAACACGTTTAAACGGCGCGACTTGTACCACTTTTTTAGCATTGACAGCTTGATGTAATGCATCACCTGTAGCAGAGAGTTGTACGGTAATTTCTTGCGTGGTTTTACTGCGATTCATCACCGTGAAACCTGCGTCAAATCGATCACCTGCCATCACTTGGTTTGGTAACACAGGGCGTAATTCTATGGCTTGATTCACTTTAAACTGTGTATCACCCAAGCCCATTAGATCATTTTTTGTGACCCCCATCACCAACACACGCCAACCTGTAAGATTATCAGGCAACGTAACATTAATACTTGCTTTACCTGTGGCATCAGTTTTTAAGCTTGGATTCCAATAGCTCACATATTTAAATACTGCTCGCATGGAGAGACTAGAACCCCCATCACCCCCTGCATTGGCCCCTTTTTTAGCAAATTTTTGTCGCCCAACTAAGCGCATCAATAAGTTAAAATTGGTCACATCTAAGGAATCTAGCTGATAAAAACCTTTATAAGGGTCAAAGTAGCTACGCCCTGAACGCAATAGATCAAATACCGCTTCATCTAATACTACCACCGCTAATTCAGTATCAGGGGTTTTATCCATGATATGAGGCTTAACTTGAATGTCAATTTTTGCGGTATCACGCGGTTTATAAACGGGTTTACTAGGTGTGATATTGATATCTAGTTGTTTATAAGGATCACTGACATCAGTTTTTACATAGCCCATTTTAAAAGCAGGTTTACCTAAATCCACCTGTTTTGCATCAATAGGTTTATCAACACGGGGCGAGGCAACCATGACAGAGACATAAAAGCCTGATACATAATCCTGTTCAACAGGGATTTCAATCACTTCAACACTATTTTTAAATGTTTTGACCCAGCTTTTTAAAATCCCATAACGCTCAACAGTAATCAAAGCTTTTGCATTGGGGTAAGGGTTTTTAACAATATAACGCGCCGTCTCCCCCACTTTATAACTATTTTGTTCAGCTTGGATAGATAAACCATGTCCTGCTCCACTGCCCCATACGACAGGTGTAGACCCTGTTGCATATTGATATAAAGTAGAACGGTGTTTACGCCCTAAAGTATCTTTAATATCTGCATGAATACGGTATTCACCTGCTTTACTAGGTGTAAACTGGCAAGAAACCGCTGTTTCTAAAGAAACAAGTTTGCACTCACTGACTTTGACCCAGTTATGTTGATATTGAGTGATATACGCATTCCCTGCACTTTTCACCCGTGCAGCTTTCGTTTCTAAGTATTCAACTTGCAGAGTCATTGCCGTGTTAGTACGCGGTGTTCCTAAAGTATCCACCACTAATGCTTCAACAATAGCAGGTTTATCTTGGCTTAATAACCAGCTTGTTTCTTTCACTCCCACAAAGCGGTCACGCCCGATAAATTGCGCACTACTAAGGTTTGCGACATCTTTACCCCGATCATCACGCACACTGCTTTCTACTAAGAGTTTACCGTATAAAATAGCGGTTTCTTTAGGTAACGTAAAAGTACTAGTAAACAGCCCTGTTTGATCACTTTTTCCTTCTGCTTGATGCACTGTCATGTCATGAACATTTTTTACTTGCACATCAAATTGAAAACCTTTTGCTACAGGGTGAGTAGAACTAAAATTAGCTTGTTTTAAACGTGCACTAATATGGGTTAAGGCTTCCGTATATGCGCCACCTGCGTGTAAGTGCGCTTTGGTTTCAACTTGTACTTGATCTCCTGTTGTAAAATGATCACCTTGGATCGTGGTACGTACTTTAAAAGGAGAAGGGGTGAAATCACTGACTAAGACTTGCATAGGATGTAAAGTATTATCAGTAAAGCTAGGTTTTAAGCTAAAGCGATACCAGCCTACAGGGGCATTTTTACGGGTAGTAAATTCCCCTGATGCACTGCCAAATTCAGATAAAGACAGCTCTTTCACTTCATGCGCCACTTTACCCATCGGGTCAATGACTTTTAAATGATAGGATGCTTGTGGTGCGGGGATAAATTTTTGATTATTTTGATCGCGTACAAATAATTTATATTGAATGGTATCTCCTGCACGATAGACCCCTTGTGCAGTGGTACCCCACGTTTTCATATGCCCATATTGTTTACGATTATAAACATAAAAATCAGGGCTGCTATTTAAGTCATACATACTGACCCGATAGCGATAATCTAAAGGTAATAAAGCAATCGCGCCGTTTTTAGTCACTTCCAACATTAAGCGCGGTTTTTTATTATCGTAACTATCTAATTGTTTTAGCTTTGGATCAAGATCACGTAACCCTGCAAAATTGAAAATCCCATTTTCATCTGTTTTCCCTGTGACAATGGCATCAGGGCGTAACGGGGTGGGGGTATAGGCCATACTCAGTAATTTAATATTGGCATCTTTGACAATATCCCCTGTTGTTAAATCAGTCACCCAAACCAAACTGTTATTGTGCCCCACTTTTGCTTCAACATGAAACGGAGTGACCTGACTAAAAAACCATTCAGGTTTTCTTGTATAACGAGGGGTTGGGCTTGTGCTGAATGTACCTTGGATAATACCTGAGTCTTGTGCTAATAACTCACGCGCTTTTAATGGAATTTTGATAGACACATCTTCAGGTAAACGTAAGGGGATGGTTTTTTGTTGAGGAGTAGACCAACCTTGGGCAGTATAAGTCGCATAGTTAAAATGTAAACTATTTAAATTTGTTGTATACAGCGGGAGTTCGCTATCAACGCCTGTCTCAAGTACAGAATAGGTATGATCAAAGCGATAACTAGGGGCGCGGTGATCAGTTAATAAACGAGTATGAATAGGGCGGGTTAATTTCCGTCCGAATACATCCCTAATTGTACGCGGCTCTGCACTGAACTGATAAGCACTGTAAGCATTCAAGTATTCAGGAATCATCACATCATAATAAGTATTTTTATAATGTGGTTGGGTTAAACTAATATGATTATAACTGTATTGCCATGGATCATAAGCTTTGCCTTCTCGCTGTGTTGTCAATGAAGGTGTAAAGGTCACTGCATTTTTAATTTGGTTTTTATCAACGGGACTGGTAAAGCGGAAGTAAATACGGCTCAGAGGATTACAACGAGGTAAAGATTTTTTCTTCTTCATGCCTTTAGCAGGAATAAAAATTTCTTTATCTTTTAAATCTGTACAGCGCATTCCAAGAAAATCAAAGCGTGGGTAAGTGTAAAATTTAGTAATCACCCGTCGTTCAATCCCCCGCTCATTGCCAATATTTACCCCTTGTAAACCTTGTCTGACACTTAAGTGTAATTCGGTATTTTCAGGTAAGGGGCGGGTAGGGTGAATAATCCAAAAGGGGCGCGTGGTATAGCGGGTTTGTTTTTTAAATTTCTTTTCTAAAAATTTAGGAATCTTGGTACTGACTTTGTAACTACGCCCATTTTTAGTCTTAAAGGATAAAAACCGCTCTACTGACTCACGGGTGACAGGGTAGTTAAAAATCACTTGAATATAAGGCGTATCAGGAGAGACCCAATGCTTAAAACTACTGTAAGCAACTTTAGGACGTTTGGTGATAAAGCTGTGTTGATAATCTTTGTTTAAGGTTTTTCCTGTTTCACTTGTTATGCTTTTTTTCACTGTCACATAATAATGTGTTGCAGGAATGAGCGCATTTTTTTTATCTAGCTGGCAAGCGAGTGAAGAGGTATTGAGCCATCGCCATTGGCAGGCAACAGCAGGTTTAATCGTAATAGGTAAGTCTTTAGTATCACGCTTCATTGTACCAATAGAGACCATTGGCTGATTAAACTGCAAGGAGATTTGTTGTCCTGCTGGGACATCATTACCACTTGGAGTGATACGCAGAATTTCCAGCGGTTTATCCGCTTTATTTAGGGTTGCAGAGTCAAATGCAGCGGATGCGCTTAGGCTGCATAGACTTAGCATGATATACAGTAACCAATGTCGTTGCATAAAATGTTCTCATTAATGAAAATTGGTAGTGTCGCTTTAAAAAAGCTTATAACTATAAACGGTAAAAATGCAAGAAAAATGATAGATTACAAATTCTGAATTTTAGCCTATTTGACTCTATTGCATGATTTCACTAAATATAAAGGTCTATAGAAAAAATTTTATCTCTCAAGCTGATTTTCAAACTTCCCCCCTTATCACTTTCCAAATAATTGATGGTAAAAAATGATAGACTTGATACACTAAAACCCCGTTTTTTATCGTATGGCATAGTGTAAGAAGTAATCGTGAATACAGAATTAGATGAGCAACCCCAAGAGCAGCTAGAAGGCATTGTCGATCATGTCAGCTTTCATAATGCAGAGAATGGCTTTTGTGTGTTGCGTGTCAATACAAATGACTCCGCTTACGCCCTCACGGTAATTGGGACAATTTTACAAGTAAATGTCGGCGATCATATCGAAGCTTATGGAAATTGGAGCACCCATGCAACTTATGGGGATCAATTTAAAGCAGAGCTTTTACATATTAAAGCACCAACCACTAAAGCAGGTATTAAAAAATATCTGATGTCTGGCATGATTAAAGGTATTGGGGCACATTTTGCAGATAAATTAATTGCGGCATTTGGTGATCAAGTATTTGAGGTGATTGAAAATACACCTGAAAAACTGCTTGAATTAGATGGTATTGGTAAAAAACGCTATCAACAATTACTCACCGCATGGGAAGAGCAACGTACTGTGCGCCATATCATGGTATTTCTGCAATCTCATAATATTGGTACCTCTCGTGCTGCATCCATTTATAAAGCCTACGGTGATGAAGCCATCAATAAAATCACCCAAAACCCTTATCGTTTAGCTAAAGATATTCGTAGTATTGGTTTTAAAACCGCTGATGAAGTTGCACAAAGTATTGGTATTCCTGAACATTCCCCTCTACGTGCCCGTGCAGGGGTGTTACATACGTTAAAAGAATTGGCCTCCCAAGGGCATTGTGCTGCGATTCGTAAAGAACTCGTAGATAAAACCAATGAGCTACTGAATATTCCTGATGATATTATCAATGATGCCTTATCACATGAAGTGAATAACAATAATCTTATTGTTGATAATTTTGGCAGCTTCCCACATATTTTCCTCCCTTTATATTATTATGCTGAACAAGGGGTTGCCCAACATTTACAACGTTTATTAGCCGTCACACCTAAATGGCAGCACTTAGATTTTGAACTGGGTTTACGTCGTGTAGCAGAGTATACAGGTGTGCCTCTATCAGCTTCCCAACATGAGGCATTAAAACTTGCTGCACAGCATAATGTGGTGATTATTACAGGGGGGCCGGGAGTGGGGAAAACCACCTTGGTTAATAGTATTATTCATATGCTCAAAGGGGAAAGTTTACAAATCCACCTCTGTGCACCTACAGGGCGTGCTGCAAAAAGATTATCTGAATCTACCTTAACCCCTGCTAAGACAATTCACCGCTTATTAGAATTTGATGGGCAAACAGGGGACTTTAAGCGTAATGCAGAGAAACCGTTAGAAACTGATTTATTGATTGTTGATGAAGTATCAATGGTTGATATTGTTTTAATGTATCAATTAATTCGCGCAATTCCTGACCAAGCAGGTTTAATCCTAGTTGGTGATGTGGATCAATTGCCTTCTGTGGGCGCGGGCATGGTATTAGCAGATATGCTGAGTAACCCTGCCATTCCTAGTATACACTTAACAGAAATTTTTCGCCAAGCGCAACATTCCCATATTGTTATGAATGCTCACCGTATTAATAAAGGTATTGCGCCCTATTCCCCTGATAAAAAAGCCCCTCCTGCTCCCATTACAACAGAAATAAAAGAGGAGGTAGCAGATTATCCTACGAGTACAACAGAGAAAGCAGCAGAACCTGAAAGTGATTTTTATCTAATTAATGCTGATAACCCCAGTGATATTCTTAAAAAATTATTGTATGTAGTTTCTACCCGTATTCCAGAGCGGTTTGGCTATAAGGCAATTGAAGATATTCAAGTGTTGTCACCGATGCAACGAGGGGAATTAGGGGCGCGTAATTTAAATTTTGTATTACAGCAAGCATTGAACCCAGAAGGACAAACCTCATCTAAACTTCCTCATTTTAAACAATTTAAATGCCAAGATAAGATTATTCAAATGGTAAATAATTATGAAAAAGAGGTATTTAATGGAGATATCGGGGTTATTCAGGCTATTGATGAAGAAAGTGAAGAGTTGCTGATTGATTTTGAAGGACGGGATGTCAATTATGGTTTTGATGAACTAGATGATATCGCCCTTGCTTATGCGATCACCATTCATAAATCCCAAGGTTCTGAATACCCTGTAGTAGTGATTCCGCTGGCAACACAGCATTATATGTTATTAGAACGCAATTTGCTGTATACCGCAGTGACACGGGGCAAATCATTGGTCGTAATTATTGGGCAACAAAAAGCTTTACATATGGCAGTGCAACGTCAGCAAGCAAATAAACGTTTAACCCATTTAGATGATCGGTTACAACAAATTTTCCCATTACCTTCCTAAGTAGGGTAGTAGTTGACCATATTTAAGTTTGGTTTATTATTTTAAGGATATAATATGAAACTTTGTGTGTTTGATTTTGATTCAACACTCATGGATGGCGAGACAATTGATGAAATTGCAGCAGCCTGTGGTAAAAAAGAAGAAGTATCACGCATCACTCGTCAGGCGATGGCAGGAGAATTGGATTTTTATGAATCCTTAACCCGCCGTGTCGCATTGTTAAAAGGCTTGTATTACCCTGATGTGTTAGATATTTGTCAGCAACTTCCCTTAATGAATGGGGCAAAAGAAACCATTGCTGAATTAAAAAAACACGGCTATAAAGTGATTATCTTTTCTGGTGGGTTTCATGAGGCAACCTATTACTTTAAAGATCAACTTGGTTATGATGCTGAATTTGCCAATAATCTACATCATAAAGGACAGGTTTTATCAGGCTGTGTTGGCGGGGAGATGATGTTTAATGACTCAAAAGGGGTGATGCTAAAACGTATGCAGGGCTTACTACAAGTCAGTGAAGCAGATACGCTGGTTGTTGGAGATGGAGCGAATGATTTATCAATGTTTGCTCATGCGGGAACACGGGTGGCATTTTGTGCAAAACCTGTCCTACAAAAAGCGGCTAATGTAATTGTCAGTGAAAAAGATTTACGATTATTATTAGATCAAATTGAGTTATCATAATTATTGTAATAAGCACTTAAAGCTATAAACTAAATTATTTTATTACTTGATTAAAAAATCTTATTATTGGCTGTTTTTAATCAGGTAATAAAAAAGAATGTGTATTAATTTTTTATGTTTTATCATACTTGTAAAATAAACATGTGTGTTGATACTAATAAAATAGAAGAGTCTCACACTATAAAGCAGGCTAAATAAAATAAAAAGCTTTACACCCCCCCTATATTCCCTTTATAGTTGATTGCTAAGAAAAACACAGCAACAACGATGCTTTATTATTTATTTGTAGCGGTTTGCTGTGTGATGATTCCTAATTTTATATGATAATTATCTCATCCATTTATGTGTATTACACACAATAAGTTGAAAAGTTTTACATAGATATCATGTTTCCAGAAAGTGTCAGTGCATTTTTTTCAGGACATCAAGACCTTTTATGGTTAGCAACCATTGCTATTGATTTAGGGATTACCCTGATCCTATATCGCCTATTTGGTAAGATGGGTTTATATAGTGTCATTATCCTCAATATCATGCTTTCCAACTTACAAGGTCCTAAGCTAACCGTTATTTTTGGCTTATCAACCAGTCTTGGACTTATTATTTATTCGGGTATTTATTTTGCAACCGATTTATTAAGTGAAAAATATGGAAAACGCGAGGCGACCCGTGCCGTTTTATTAGGGTTTTCCACCAGTATTATTGTTGTTGCAATAATGTCGATCAGCTTATTATTTATGCCCTCTACAGCTGATACCTCCGATACCATTGTGTCCCCTCAAGAAGTCCATGATGCCATTGATATACTCTTTGGGTTTACACCCCGCTTTGTATTTGGTTCTCTACTTGCCTATTTAATCAGTCAAAGTTTTGATGTGTGGATTTTTCATTATTTGAAGAATAAGACACAAGGGCGGCATTTATGGTTACGAAATAACTTATCTACTTTAACCTCTCAAGCCTTAGATACTGTAATTTACTCACTTGTTGTTTGGTGGGGTATTTTTGATTTAGAAACCGCGATTGGTTTGGGTTTAGCAAAGTATTTTTTCAAAATTATTATTGCCTTAGTGGATACGCCTTTTATCTATTGGGCACGAAGTTGGAATGTTGATAAACATGATTGGGTCGAACATCATGATAAGCTAGAAAAGGGTATACCTATGGAGGAGCAACGTGCACAACCTCCCCCTGATCCGAAAGCTGAGGAGAAAACGCCTCCTAAAAAAGAGGATAAATAAAGCCTTTTTTACAAGATTGCTGTTGGGTGGTGCTAAATCTGTTTATAGTAGATAAAAGAATAGAGGATAAATACAATGTGTTTAATTTTATTTGCTGTAAACGTACACCCCCGTTATCCTCTAATTGTGATTGCTAACCGTGATGAATTCCATCAACGCGCCACAGCCACAGCACATTATTGGCAAGATAGTCCTCAACTTTTTGCAGGGCGTGATCTAGCGCGACAAGGCACATGGTTAGGCGTGACCAATACAGGGCGGTTTGCTGCCCTGACTAATTATCGCCAAGCCAATGCCAATACTCCCTCCCCCCGCTCTCGTGGCTATTTAGTCAAAGATTTTCTTGATAGTGATGAGACAGCAGACTCTTATTTGCACCACTGCCAAACACAAGCAACACAGTATGATGGCTTTAACTTATTGAGCTATGTTACAGGTGAGCCACTGTACTATTATGCAAACCGAGAAAATACCGCAGTGAGTCGCGTATCAGATGGTATTCATGGCTTATGTAATCATTTACTGGATACACCTTGGTATAAAGTTGAACAGGGAAAACATGCCTTCTCACTTGCTTTAGCTAAGAAAACCGTTAGCATTGAACGCTTGTTTCAGGTACTCATGGATACACAAGTTTGTCATGATGAACACTTACCCAATACAGGGGTCAGTTTAGAATGGGAGCGGTTACTGTCCTCTCGCTTTATTATCAGTGAAGATTATGGGACGCGCAGTAGTTCTATTGTATTAATTGATAAAAATCAGACAATTAATTTTTATGAGCGTAGTTTTAACCCACAAGGCTTATGTACTGCTACTGTACATCAAGAAATAAAATAATAAAAAAACTTGCAAGATTAAAAATGTTTGCTATAATGCTGCCTTCTTTCGCACATCGCGATAGAGAAAGTGAACAACAAGTTTAGTTTTACAACTTCAAATAAAAACTACTTGACAATATATATTATTAAAATATAATACGCACCTCACTTCATCAGTAAGATGGCTATATAGCTCAGCTGGTTAGAGCGCGGCACTCATAATGCCGAGGTCGGTGGTTCGAGTCCACCTATAGCTACCATTATTCTCTTTGTTTATTCTAAACAAACACAATACCTTTTCCAAAAATACACCTTAATATTCATTTTCAATGTTATATATATAGTATTCGTATTAAATAAACTATAATACGTCTGTTTTTACGTGGAATCGCAAAAAATAATAAGCGTGTTATCTCATGAGTATGCGTTATTATTTTTTGTTCCTAATAATCATTTTCTTTTATTGATATTTATTATTTGATTCAAAAGGTGAGTTATGGGCAAATCATCTAAAAATAAAAAGCTAAAATTAAAGCTCCAAGGCTTTAATAACCTTACCAAATCATTAAGTTTTAATATTTATGATATTTGCTATACCCAAACTGAAGCTCAACGCCAAGAATACATTGAATATATTGATGAAGTGTATAATGCACAACGCCTCACTGAAATTTTAATTGATGTGGCGAATATTATTGGTGCAAATATTTTAAATATTGCCCAGCAAGATTATGATCCACAAGGGGCAAGTGTCACCATGCTGATTTCAGAGGAGCCTGTTGCCTCTGAAGGCTTATCCAATAAAGAAGAACCGGGGCCATTACCTGAGGCTGTGGTTGCCCATTTAGATAAGAGTCACATTACAGTACATACTTATCCAGAAAGTAACCCACATAATGGGATTAGTACCTTTCGTGCTGATATTGATGTTTCTACTTGTGGGCGTATCTCTCCACTTAAAGCCCTTAATTACCTTATTCACAGTTTTGAGTCCGATATTGTCATCATGGACTACCGCGTTCGTGGCTTTACACGGGACACAGAAGGTAATAAACACTATATTGATCATAAAATAAATTCAATCCAAGATTACATTGCCAAAGACACCAAAAATGGCTATCAAATGGTAGATGTAAATGTTTACCAAGAAAATATTTTTCATACTAAAATGATTTTAAAAGAGTTTTCTATGGATAATTACCTTTTTGATATTAATGTGAAAGATTTAACCCCGCAACAACAACGTTATACAGAGCAATCTTTACGCCGTGAAATGTCAGAAATTTTTTATGCACGCAATATGTATAAAATTTAACCCGTCTAAATAGTGTGATTTTTTGCCATCAGGGAGTATAATTACTATTATACACTCTGGCACATATTGATTTTCCCTCTCCAATAGTCAATTCATGGTTAGTGGTTTTTAGCTAAGTATGAATGTATTGTGTTAGTGAGTAAGTATATATAAATATAATTCAATACTTAAATAGAGAGGTTGTCTACCATGCCATTACGCCCAAAATTGCCTGAAAACTTTATGGAGTATGATTTTAAAACGGCATACAAACGAGAGCCTAACCCTCGTACCCGTATGCGTTTACTTGGGTTAATGCATCTACAAACTGGGAAAAGTTATCGAGAAGTCAGCCAGTTATTACAAGTCAATCACCAAACGGTATCACGCTGGGTGACACAATTTGATGATCAAGGTTTTGAAGGCTTAACTGATAAACCACGCAGTGGTGCGAATCCTCGCTTGCCTAGAGAGCAAGAGCGTATTTTTAAAGATACGATTCTTGATCTACACAAAGAAAAGACAGGAAAACGTATTACTGCAAAAGATGTACAAGAACTTTTGCACCAAAAATTTGATGTATTTTATTCCATTTCAGGTATTTATGATTTACTTAAACGCTTAGAAATTAATTAAATCATATCAAGGATGATGAGGAGCGTTAAATACTGCTGTATGTGTGTAGAACAAAGAAAAATCAATACAGTATTTGGTGATAAATAAGGGTATTATTTATCACCAACTTAAATAAGATTGTTATCTTATTGTAGTGCGATAGGTCGCACATGATACCCTTGTTGCTGTAAACCTTGTAATAACCCTGATTCACCCACAAGGTGTAAAGCACCGACTGCAATAAAACTTGCCTGCTCTTGTTTTAAATATATTTTTAAACGCTGTACCATGCGCTGATTACGTGTGTGTAGTAAACGTTGCATTAATATATTGCTTAAATCTGGGTAAGCAGTGTCTTGCATTTGAGCCATATTGAGTACCCATAATTGTTGCAAATCTTCTGCTAAATAAGCGGCATACATTTGTTGATAGGATGCCATAATAGCCTTTCTATTTTTTAAGCTCTCTTCTAATAAAATGATTTGTTGCGCTAAGCTTAAGCCATCTATAATAGCCACTTGCTCCTCCACTGTTTCCAAGCCAACCACCTCTATTTTTTTATTCACAGCATACTGATAAATAAGACGATCTAAAAAATCATTACCCTGCTCTTCTTTTGGCATATTAAGCAAACTAATAAGCATCCATAATCTAAGTCGTTCTATACTTTTTATGTTGTAATATTGAGTAAGTTGTTGTTTAATTTTTTGATAACGTTGAGGAGGAATAATATCAACCAAGCGTTTTTTATTAGGAAGGAGCATCTGCTGAAAGAGGGCTGACATAGTATGTTTATCAAGACTTAACTCTAAAAATAAACGAGAAGTTTTATTAATATAAACCTGTATTTTAGGAAGTAGTGCAACAACATCAGGTTTTTCACTATGCATGGTTCCAAATAAATAATGTGTGGTTTGTGTAGAGGGATGTTGTACTGACCATAATAAGCCTTTATTTAATTCTGTGGCAGAACTTGGTATTGTAATGCTGCTTAAAAGAATAAAGAGGAGATAATAAGCACTTAGATATTTTTTTTGCATAATAAAATAGTCAATGATGAGCCAAAAAAATACCCTACACTGAATAAACTATTATCACAATATATTTATACTGAATGTAAAAATTAAAGCTATATTTAAGGAGGAGAAAAAAAGGGGAGGTTCAATTAATAATAAATACTCCCTCAGCCTCTTGATATAGAATTTAATCATCCCACAATCATAAGTCATAGACAGTGGGATGATTGCTCTTATAAAAGCTTTGCTTATAAGGTTATTCTTAACCTAAGGCAAGCAATTGTGCATTACCGCCTAAAGCCGCTGTATTATTAGTACGGGTACGTTCATGTGCTAATAAATACAAGGTATCATCAAAATGGTTTATTGTTGCGGTTTGAGTTAATAAAGGGACTAACAAGCCATCTCGTGATACGAGGCTACGCTTCATTTCACAGGCTGCTTCAGTATCCCCTTCAAATACAACAGCGACAATACGACTGTCATAAGCTAAACATTGCCCGACTTCAATTTTATCACTATGAAAAGCAGCAACAGGCAAGCCTACACGATTAATAATTTCTATAAATGCATGGGTTAATAAAGGACAAGCTGAAGAAGTCACTGCGACAGTATTTCCCATAGCTAAAGCAGAAAGTGTTGCTTGTGCCAAAGTCATTACAGGTTGATCTGCATGTTGAATTAAACAAGCCACTAACCCACGCCCTTGTAAATACAGCTCATTAGATTCTCCTGTTACCCCTTGTAATAGCTGTGCTTGAGCATAGTTTTGTTTTACATAATCCGCTAAGCTACGACAATATGTAATTGCACTGTATAACTCTTTGGCAGCTTGCTCTAAAGGGATGCCTGTTTCTTCATGGCATAACATTGCTAAAAAAGCGGCTTCTGCTAGTAACACATCTGCACAGTGTGCCAATAATGCTGTACGCTGCTTGACTGAGCTTGCCTGCCATTCAGAAGCCGTGTGTTTTAATGCGGCTAGCTGTGTATCTAAGCTTTTTTCAGTGTAATTAATCAGTGTTCCCATCACTTCATGATCAGAGTGTGCACGATAAATACCTAATACATCCACTCCTAATTCTGCTTGTTGCCAAGGTTTCCCTGCATAATGCTGTGCATTATCAATAATATGATGCAGTAAAGGAGCAGTATCAGTATAAATACTTGTGGTAGGTTTTTTTACTGCCATAAAGCGGTGTAAATAATGCTCTCCCCCTGCTTTAGGTCCTGTACCTGATAAACCTTGACCTCCAAAAGGCTGTACCCCCACGGTTGCGCCGATCATATCACGATTGATATAACAGTTGCCTACCTGTGCCTGCTCTTCAATCATAAAAGCAGTTTTTTCATTACGGCTGTGTACACCCAAGGTTAAACCATAACCATAACTATTAATACTATCAATAACTTGCTTAAGCTCTTTAGCTTTATAAGTGATGACGTGTAATACAGGACCAAAATACTCTTTTTCTAAATCATGAATATTATCAATACGTAAAGCAGTAGGAGGGACAAAATAACCTTGTTGCTGTACGTCAGTGGTGGCGGCTTGATAAATTAAACGCGATTGATCACGTAATGTATTAATGTGTTGATGTAAATCTTCTGCTGCACGTTGATCAATCACTGCACTGACATCGGTATTAAGCTGGGTGGGATCGCCGATTACTAATTCTTGCATTGCCCCTTTTAACAGCTCTAACACACGCGGAGCAATGTCTTCTTGTAGATATAAAACCCGTAAAGCAGAACAACGTTGTCCTGCGCTGGTGAAAGCAGAATGAATGACATCATTCACCACTTGCTCAGGTAAGGCTGAACTGTCTACAATCATTGCATTCTGCCCCCCTGTTTCTGCAATGAGGGGGACATTATTTTGTGCATTTTTAGCAAGGCTACGATTAATATGTTGTGCTGTGATAGTCGAACCCGTAAAAGCCACCCCTGCCACACGTGAATCAGCAGTTAATGCTGCACCAATGTCAGCCCCACTCCCTAATAATAATTGCAAAACATTAGTTGGAATACCTGCTTGATGTAGAAGCTCTACTGCACGATAAGCAATTAAACAAGTTTGCTCCGCAGGTTTTGCAATCACGCTATTTCCTGCTGCTAATGCGGCGACAATTTGTCCTGTAAAAATGGCTAAGGGGAAATTCCATGGGCTGATACAGACAAAAATACCGCGCCCTTGATGATGCCCTTCATGCATAATACGGCGTGCTTGCAGCGCGTAATAACGGCAAAAATCCACCGCTTCACGGACTTCATCAATCCCATCTTGCAGGGTTTTCCCCCCTTCATAAGCACATAAAGCAATAAACTCCATCCGCTTTTGCTCTAATAAATCAGCAAAGCGTTCAATGCATTCCGCCCGTGTTTCCACAGCAGTATTCATCCATGTATCACAGGCTTTTTCAGCCTGATCCAAGGCAAGCGCAACATGCTCTGTATTCGCTTCATATACAGTCCCGACAGTGAGCTGTGTATTATAAGGTGCCTGTATAATACGTTTTTTCTCTGCCATGATTGTAGCCCCTGCAATAGAGGAGCTGGCTTGCCATGTTTTACCTTTAAATACAGCTAATTCCTGCATAAATTGCTGTTGCTCATTATGGGTAAATAAATTAGCTCCCCGAGAATTACAGCGTTGCGTGCCATATAAAGCGGGGGGCAGTGGAATTTGAGTATTGGCTAAACTTTCATAATCACGCAAAGTTGTCAGGGGATCCGTGACTAAATTTTCAATAGGGGTATTGTCATCAACCAATAAATGTACAAAAGAAGTATTAGCGCCATTTTCTAATAAACGGCGCACTAAATAAGGTAATAAATCACAATGCGCACCGACGGGGGCATAAATACGGCAGTTAATACGTTTATCTTCGGCTAATACTGTACTGTATAAAGCTTCTCCCATTCCATGCAAACGCTGGAATTCAAAGGCACGATTATTTTCTCCTGCCATCACTAAAATAGCGGCTACAGTTTGCGCATTATGGGTAGCAAATTGAGGGTAAAAGACATCACCAGCAGCTAGTAAGTAGCGTGCACATGCAAGGTATGAGACATCGGTTGCCGCTTTACGTGTGAAGACAGGGTAGCCAGATAAACCTTTTTGTTGTGCCCATTTAATTTCAGAATCCCAGTATGCGCCTTTGACTAAACGCACAGGGATTTGTCGCCCTAGTTCTTGTCCAAGGTTACGTAACCATGCTAAGGCGGGTAAGGTACGTTTGGAGTAGGCTTGAATGGCTAAACCTAAATGATGCCAATCTTTACACACATCATCTCGTAATAACTGTTCAAATAAAGTTAAAGATAAATCTAAGCGATCCATTTCTTCCGCATCAATAGTAATCGGCACATTAAGTTGACGGGCTTGTTTTATGAGTGCAAGAACACGATCGCCTAATTCTTTTAAAACACGGCTTTCATGCGTACTTTCATAACGTGGGTGTAAAGCAGACAGTTTAATTGAAATACTGGGTAAAGGCAGATCTTCTGGTACAAAGACTGCGCCTAAGGCATCAATTGCACGGCTATAAGCACGAAAATAAAATAAAGCATCATCATGAGTTAAGGCTGCTTCACCTAACATATCAAAGGAATGAGTATAGCCTTTTTCCATGCCTGTTTTTGCTTGTTTTAAAGCATCATCAATCGTTTGCCCTAATACAAATTGATGTCCCATTAATTTCATTGCTTGGCTCATCGCGGTACGAATCACAGGCTCACCACAACGGGTGATCACATGTCCTAATACATGTGCAGGCTTCCCTTGTGTTTCTTCATCTAAATTAACAATCCCCCCTGTCAGCATTAAGCCCCATGTAGAGGCATTGACTAGCCATGAATTACTTTTCCCCACATAAGTTTCCCAGTGAGCACTGGTTAATTTATCCTTAATAAATTTATTCGCCACTTCCGCATCTGGAATACGTAATAAAGCTTCAGCCAAACACATTAACACCACGCCTTCATGGGTATCTAAACTGTATTGCTGTAAAAAAGCTTCAACACCTTCATTTGCATGTCCCCCCTCCCGTACATTTTTCACTAAGCTTGTTGCATGGTTGGTGATATGGGCACGTGTGCGCTCATCCGTGTGTGCAAAACTAAGCAATTCCTCTAAATACGCGGCTTCATCAACAAGGTAGTTATCATAAATAGCTTGCTTTAATTCTGCTTGAGACAGGGTATTGTGTAAGCTTAATACATGGCTGGCTTTAAACATGGCGGCATCTCGAATGGTGAATATATTAAACACTTATTATGCGCAGCATTCTATAATAGAACGTTTTTGTTGTCATTAAATTTAGAACATAAACATTTATTACTCAAGCGATGAATATTTTTTACATAAAAATAAGCCAACTCAAATTAGTAGACTTGGTTTCAAGAAGGGTTTGTATACAATGCCGCTACAATAGAAGTAATGTGCTTAAACTCAATGAATAAAGAAAATCTATATTTTTTAATGTAGAGGAGAGTATTAGAGGGAAAATAGAGATGATATAAAAAATAAACGTATAGATACGAACTAATAATGAAAGTTTATAGGGAAATAGATATTCTAAAGCACAAGGGAGAGAAAATGATAATCATCATTAATTAAAAAACGGTCACTATAGAGGTGACCGTCACTGTTTAGTAAGTGCGTGCTTTAAAAGCATTTTAAGAGTTTAGGTGTTAAGCCCTTAAAATTCTGTTATATATTTTAAAATGAGTATTTAAAATACATCTATAGGAAATAGATAGATCTATATCAGTTATTCAATAGATACTAAAATAGTTGTTTAAATAAAAAGTGTTATAAAAAAAAAATTGATAACAATTTATTATTTGTGTTGTGTAAAATTTTGTATTGGGGAAAAAATAATATCCCATCAACTTAAATATGTATCTTGATACAAGCAGGTAATAAAAATACATAGTTAGTTACATTCCATAGTGGGTATTACTATATAACAGTTCTTTTAAGAAAGGCAAGTATTTTTTATAAAAATAATTTTTTGCTATTGATATTATTTTAATAGAAAAAGTGGTAGCCCTAAATTAAGTCGTGTAAAAATTCTAATTAAGCCTGAATTACTGGGGCACGAGCTTTTTAATAGCACTACATTTTTAGGACGACCAAAAAAGTAAAAATTTAAGTGTATTTTTCAATTGACAAATGATATTATTTTTTTTGATAAAATGTATATTTAAGATGTAATAGGGATAATAAATTTAAAATTAAAGACTTATAAGGTGTGTTTTATAAGTTCATACAGTGCACTGATTTTTAAGTACTAAAATTACCCCTTAATTTACATTAAATATAAAAATAAAGTTAGCCAATTGGAGTGGAGAAATTATGTATACTAGAAATTTACTTAGAGCAAATAATGTGATTAATGATGGTGGCAGGTTTACCTTAGACTCAACCAACCCAGATAAAGCTGCTGTGAGATATACTAATCTCCCAAATCAGCTTATTGCTATTCTGGTTCACAATAACAACGGGAATAATGGTAGATTTCGTATCGCGTATGATGGTTACCAACCTATTTCAAGAAAGCTCCCTTCAGTTGATGGTGGTGGTGCAGGTTTTGGGTATATTTACTTGATAGACCCTTCTAAAGCAAATTCATATGATATTTCTATTGGTGTTCCTGTTGGTACAGGGAATGCGCCTATTAGTCTTGATGTACAACTGGTCAGTTTAATGTTTCCATTAAATACAAGTGGGGTTCAAAATCAAGAAATCCCTCTAAATGGTGCTGATTGTGCTTTTAATGGTTACTCAAGATCATACTGTACACCACAACCGACTTGGTATAATGCTACAGTTATGAGTGAAGGGGGCTTAGGTCTCATGGGAATTATGATCAATGGACAAAATTCCGTAGAGATTTATGGTACAAATATCTCTTATGACTATCAGGATTACTATAAATCTTACATAGAAAAAGGTATAGGTGCTGAAAATATTGCACTTAACTATCACATGGAATCGGGGCGTACTGTAAGCCATGAGTTTTTTGGTATGGCGGAGCAACTTGTATTTGCTCCTGTTTCTATGGAAGACAGTACACATCTAGGGTGTATTAGTGTGCAACAAACTGGCTAAATATACAGTTAACTGAAGTTACTCTCTCATTATTAGTTTATCTTATACCTAAATACTTTCCTTATCTGTATCTATTAATATACAAGCGGCGTTGCATGCAACGTCACTACAATATATAAGATAACGATACCCGTAAAATGATAGATTACAAACGTTCACAGAGTCTATTTGGTTCTATTGCATAACTTCAGTAGTTAAGTTGGGTAGTCCTAAAAATATAACCATTAACTCGTTTATTATTTTTTAGGACTGTATACCTTATCAATTCATACACTAGTTTAAAAATTACTTTTCTAATAAACGTGGCATTAATTCAACAAGATTACAGGGACGATGACGATAATCTAGCTGTGGCTGAATTAAATGATCCCAACCTGTTTTGCAAGCACCTGATGACCCCGGTAAGCAGAAAATATAGGTCGCATTAGCAACCCCTGCTAAAGCACGTGATTGCATACTAGAGGTTTTAATTTCTTCATAAGAAATAGTACGGAAAATTTCCCCAAACCCATTAATTTCTTTATCTAATAAAGGCTGTACTGCCTCGGGTGTGCCATCACGCCCTGTGACCCCTGTTCCACCTGTTGTCAGCACTGCGTTAATATCAGGGTTAGCAATCCATGTTGATAAAGCTGCACGGATTTGATAAATATCATCAGGGACAATTTTTTTCTCTGCTAACTGATGCCCTTCTTTTTCTAAACGTGCCACCAGTGTTTTACCCGATACATCATTATCTTCCCCGCGTGTATCAGAAATAGTTAACACGGCAATATTTAATGGAATAAATTGTTTTTCTTTACTCATAAGATTTTTTATAAAGCCTAAAACTTAGAACTAAGGAGTGTGAACCATAGAAGGTATTAATTAAAATAATAAAGTGCGTCACACACAATAATATAGTATAACGGTATTCATTATCACTTATAAACGATAGGTTACAAATTGCTCTGTAGTTAAGTGTTGTTGCGCTAATTCAACCAGCCGTTCATGGTGTGTAAAAAATAAAATCTGGGTTTTTTGTGATAACTCTGCTAACACTTGCAAACTGGCTGCCGCGCGTTCATCATCAAAATTAATCAATATATCATCTAATACCAGTGGTAAGGGGGCATTACGTAATAAATATTGCTCAATACTGGCCAAACGTAAAGCAAGAAAAAGCTGATCACGGGTGCCTTCACTCATATATTTTGTCGTTAAGCACTCGCCTGTATCGGCTTGAATACCCACTAATACAGGGGTGTCCCCTTGTTGATAATCAGTATCTAAGCCTGAAAAACGTCCTAATGTCAGTCGTTGAAATAATTCACTGGCACAATGTAATAAAGGAGCTTGATGTTGTGCACGATAGGTATCAATCGCTTGTCGCAATACAGTTGCTGCTAGCTTAACTTGTGTATATTCTTCCGCTTTATCTTGAATTTCAGCAAGAATATTTTGCGCATCCATTGCCATTTGGGCAGCCTTTGCATTGCCATTCATTTGCTTCAATAAGGTACGTTGTTCACCAATATTTTCAGTTAAGTGTTCTCGTTCGTTTTCCAGTGTTTCGATTTGCTCAGTGTACGCTTGTAGCTGTTCAGGTAATTGATCAATATCAACCTCAGCCGCTGCTTGAGCTAACTCTTTTAGTGATAGTCCATCCCCTTGTTCAGCAAGGTTTTGCTCCACTTCTTGGTGTTGGCGTTGTAAAGCTTGTTTTTCTAAAGAGGCCTGTTCTGCACGCTCCAATGCTTGAATATTTTCACACTGTGCTTGAGTCAGCAAAGTATTTAATAAAGCATCTGCCTCATTATATTGCCCCTGTGCTTGAATAAGGTTTTGTTGTTCATCAGCAATATGTTTTTCTAATTGTTCATAACGGGTGGCATCTTTTTCTGCTTGGGTTAAACGGCGTGCCAATTCATTGACAGTCAGCTCAACATTTTCCATAGAAATATCAATATTAAGTTGATTTAATAACTGTGATACATCTTGATGAAAAGCCACTGCATCCGCTTCCATTTTTTCGATACGCCGTTGCAGTTTTTGCACATTGGTTAATTTAGTATTAATCTCGCTTAAGGTATCTAGCACATTACGCGCTACATCAGGAGCGGTATCAGCAGATAAGCGTAAAGGGCGTAAAACTTGCCCCCATTGCATTCGCCATTGGGTTAAAGCTTGGTTTGCTTGCGTGTAATCATGGCGTAACTGCTGTAATTTTTGATGCGTTTCATTTTGTTTTTGTTGCACCTCATTTTGTTTCTGTATCACTGCCTGTATTTCACTAATATAAGCTTGTGTATACTCAATCAGATCATTTAGCTGTGCACATTGTGCGGTATTGCCTTGTTGAGATAAAGCACTTTTTAAATCTTCAAATAGCTGGGCTTCATGGGCTGTTAAACTGTCTAATTCCTGTTGTTTTTCGCGTAATGTTTGCAGTTCATTGCGTAAACGCAAACAATCATTTAACCACCCCCGCATTTCATTTGGTGTCCACGGCTGAATAGCAGCGGCTTCCCAACAATGTAACCATTCTTGTTGCAATGCAGGCTCACGCTCATCATGTAAGTGCCGCCATTTGCGTGTATAAGTATCAATATCGTGTTGGGTACTGCTAACTTCTGCTTTTAGGGTTGCCTGTTCTGCAACACGGTGGGCTTCACGACGTAAACGATCCGCCATGTCATCCGCTTGGGCAATAATTTGTTCAAACCGCTGTAAGGCTTCAGGTTGATAATAACTCTTATCTTTCATCCGTTGCCAGTATTGATCACGTTGCTGGCGAACAGTCATTAATTCTTCTTCACTAGGGATGTCTCCCGCGGTAAAGTGTAGAGCTTCTAATTTTTCACTGGCATGAGTATGCCGTTGACGTACTTCACTTAATCGCTCTTTTAAACGTTGCTTGTCATTTTCCAATTCAGCAAAGCGTCGATCAAAATTATCAATACGCTCCATCACAGGCAAGGCTAAGGTTTCTAATGCTTTAACATCGCCCTCCCATAAACCTAATTGTTTAACTCCAATATCCAGCTGTAATTTTGCGCGGGTAGTCGCCTTACTTAATTGCTGGATTTGAGCTTGGGTATCCCCTGCTTTAACAGCATTACCCAAGCAACTTTGTATTTGGGTTAAATTAGGGGGGGAGGTATTAGTTGTATTAGTTTGATGTAATGTTTGTAAATATTGCTGATATTCTTCAATACGTTCTAATAATGTTTGTTGTTTTGCTTGTAGAGCTGGGTAGGTATCAGCTAAGTTTTTGAGTTGCTCACGTTGAGCATAATCTAATTGAGGTAATTGTTGCAGCTCAATATCACTGTATAATTGCTTTAGTGCATGTTGTGCTTCTGTTTCAATCGTGCGCTTTTCTGAACGTACTCCCGGTAAATCACGTGCCGCTTTTTGGTGGCTACCTAAACGCCCCCGTAAGTCATCAATACTATTTTTATGGGTTAATAATTGTTGTGGAATATGCAGTATATTTAATTCATCGGTTAAATTCTGTAATTGTTGGCTTGCATGATGAATATGTTGTTCACTTGCGGTCAGCGTGCTGTGGGCAGCAATACGTTGTGATGGGGTATCTTCAGGTAAAATAATGACCGTTTCTAATTGTGCTAAATGCTCAGTCAACTGTTGGTGGCGTTGCAATAAAGGTAAAGTACGTTTGATACGATTAATACGATGTTGCTCAGTGCGTAACTGACGCAGTTTTTTACTAAATTCTTTATGTTGTTGACGAGAGCTACTTAATTCATCCTCTTGTGTATTCCAATTTTGTACTGAGAGAGAATCAGCATTAATTTGTTTTTGTAGACTTTTATAACTATTGATTTTTTGATTGATAATTGGTTTGCGCGCATTAGCACTGGATTTAAAAAGTGCTACAGATTGTTGATCTAATTCTTCTAATACTTGATGTAAACGTAGGCTTCCACTACCTGCTTCAAATAAACTTTTACCAACATCACCACTCCCTTGTAATAAATCCTCCCCCCCTTGAATTAAATGAGGATGATCTAAAGAAAAAAGGGCATTGTATTGGTTTTCATTCATTTGCCCAAAAAAATGTTGTAACTGTTGGGTATCCAGTGGCTGCTTTTGTTCATCGGTTAATGCATGTTTACGTCCTTTGCGACGAAAAAAATACAGCTCCTCCCCTGTTGTAGATAAAAGCCGCGCGCCAAGGTGAGGAACTTGCCCATTGAGCTCTTTTAAACGGGCAGGGAAACCAAAAAAAGCTGCATTTAAAGCACGTAATGTTGTACTTTTTCCTGCCTCATTCTTTCCATAAATAATATGGAAATTACTTTGAGGATTAGAAAAATCCAATGTACGTTGTTGAAATGCACCAAAAGCTAATAATTCAAGTTGTAATACTTTCATAATTGTGAGAGGCGTGCTAGTAGTAATTCCCTTACTCCATGCAATGCATGGCGCACCGTATCTAAATCATCTACTTTTGTAGAATTATAGTTAAACCCTTGTTGTAAGCTAGGAGGTAAAACTTTATTTAAAGGTTGTAAATGTTGTGCTAATTGACGCAATGCTTGCTCATCATTAGGCAATTCTTGTAATAACTGGGTTAAGGTGGCTAAAGCACTGTCATTATGCTCATATTCCTGTTGTAATGTGCGGGTTTGTAATTTAATTTTCTCAATCCACACTTGACTACTGCTTAAATCTGTTGCAGCAGCACGTACTTGATTACTCCAGCCTTCTAAGGTGGCATGTAATTCATGATGCAACATACCTGCACCGTGTAATTCAAAACGCAAGGCTAAAGGTTTATCTTCAATTTGAGATAAAGCATTGGTGACTGCATCAGCAGTTTGATCAGTCACTTCATCTAAAAACTCATACTGGCTGATATCAATACGACAGGTTTCCCAACGCATCACATCTACTTCACGATGATCAAGGTGAATATTGCCATCTTGTACTTCAACAATGGTACAGCCTTTTGCCCCCGTCTCACGTGCATGACGACCTTGTAAATTACCTGAAAATACCACCCACGGTTCACGATGTAATATTTCACGATTATGTACATGCCCCAATGCCCAATAATCATAGTCATGTTGTAATAAACTATTCAGACTACAAGGGGCATAATTGGCATGTCCTTCTCGCCCATTAACACTGGTATGTAACACACCAATATTAAAAAAACCTGCCATCGCTTTGGGGTAGTTAGCACTTAAATCATCAGTAACCGCAGTGGTAGGAAAACTCTGCCCATGTAATGCCACGCCTAAATGTTCTAATACACGCGTTTCAGGTGTTTTTTCTGAAAACTCCACCACATTATCAGGTAAGCGTAATTGACGCGTCATACTGTTCATTGCATCATGATTACCACGTACCATAAACACATCAATTTCTGCCTCTCGTAAGCGGCTCATTTGTTGGTTAAAAAATAATCCTGTATTATAGTCTTTCCAATCTCCATCATATAAATCACCTGCCAAGACAATAAAATCAACGGACTCATCACAAGCAAGATCCACCATGTTTGCTAAAGCACGGCGGGTTGGATTTTGAGTGCACTCCAACGGTACACCTTCATAGCGCGTTAAGCCTAATAAAGGGCTATCAAGATGTAAGTCGGCTGCGTGGATAAATTTCATAATATTAACGCTGCTTTGGTATATTTAGTAACCAGCCTATAGTAAATATAAGTTATATGCAATAACTCTATGTAATTGAGTCAAAATTTTCAAGTTTTTTTTATTTTATTGCGCTTTATAACTGTCAAAAATATAGTATTGGCTATTCTTCTTCAATTACAGTAAATAAATTTCACATCATTGGTACTGCATGGTATTATTTTTAGCCTGTATTTTACTTAATTTTTTAAGGTTTAAATTCGGTGAGCCGAAAACCGTATTTATCATTTTGTGCATTTTTATTAAGCATTGTTGTGGTGTATGCACACACCAGTATTGCACTGCATGATGCCGATCACCCCTTTCACACGCATACTAAAACCTGTGAAGCGTATACGCTCGCCCAACATAATTCAGATAGTTCGCTTATTTCACAAGCCTTTACTATTCTGTTATCTGTTCATTCCCCTGCTATTTTAATTCCTTTTTCTCAAGTAATAAGGACTGCAAGTTATTCCTTTATTGCGATTCGTGCCCCACCTTTTACACACTTTAGCTAATCCATTTATTTAAAAAATTTTTATTTTCTATAGCGAATTCTTTCTTTGGGGAAGGTTTTCTATAGGCTAATTTTGTGTGAGAAAAACATGAAACGTTTAGTTTTACCGTCTCTTATTGCCTCTATTTTATTACCTGCCAGTGCACTAGCCAATGGCGACATTGATCAATTACGCGCAGATATTCAGCGCATGAAACAACAATATGAACAGCGTATCTCAACCTTAGAGCAACGGTTACAAGTAGCCGAAAAAACGGCAAATAAAGCAGAAACCACTGCGCGTCAAGCCAAAAAACAAACTAAACCCACTAAAAAAGCTAATAGCTTTAACCCTGCCATCAGCGTTGTGTTAGATGGACGATATGCAAGCTTTGATAATGAAGCAGAAGAGTATGAAATTGCTGGGTTTGCACTAGGAGGGGAATCAGGATTAGGGGAAGAAGGGTTTAGTGTTGGACATACTGAAATCAGTGCCTCTGCCAATATTGATGATAAATTTTACGGTAAAATTACCGCTGCTTTACATGAGCATGATGGGACAACAGAAGTAGAATTAGAAGAAGCCTTTGTACAAACCTTGGGTTTAGGGCATGGTTTAACAGCAAAAGCAGGGCGATTTTTATCAGGTTTTGGTTACTTAAACGAGCAGCATCAACACAGTTGGAGTTTTGCTGATGCGCCATTAATTTACCGTGGTTTATTTGGTAATCAATTAGTAGATGATGGTTTACAACTGAGCTATATCGCACCCACCGATTTATTTTTAGAAGTGGGGGCAGAAGTTTTCCGTGGTGCACGTTTCCCATCAGCAGGTGAACACAGTGGTGTCGGTGCGTGGAGTGGGTTTGCCAATATTGGGGGCGATATTGGCACGGATCACAGTTGGTTAGTGGAGCTAGGGCATTGGCGCGCCAGCGATGTGCAAGGGCGTACCACAGGTGGACATGCTCATGAGCATGAAGGGGAAGACCACGATGAACATGATGACCATGGTGTAGCTGAAATGCCTTCTTTTACAGGGGATAGCAAAATTAATACCGTGGCATTGATTTATAAATGGGCACGTAATGGGAACTTAAAAAACCGCCATCTTACCTTACAGTTTGAATACTTTGATCGCCGTGAAGCGGGTACGATTAACCTGTTAAACAGCGATCCGTTTGAAACCACCACTTATCAAGGTAAACAATCAGGTTGGTATACACAAGCGGTGTATCAATTTATGCCACAATGGCAAGCAGGGCTACGTTATGACCAACTAAAAAGCAATAATACAGGTTCAGAGCCTGATATATTAGCTGAAGCAGGCTTAGATAACCACGGACATACACCTCGCCGTTATAGTGCAATGTTACAATGGGTACCTAGTGAATTTAGCCGTATCCGCTTACAGTACAATCGTGATAAATCTTCAGAGCACACTGATAACCAACTGTTTTTACAATATACCTATAGTTTAGGTAGTCATGGTGCACACCAATTCTAAAGCAGGGTTATTCTAGTCTTATCAGGAATTTATTATGAAATATATTAGTTTAATTATTGCATTGCTACTTCCCTCTACTGTAATGGCACAGGATAGTTTGCAGGTATTTGCGTGTGAACCAGAATGGGGAGCCTTGGTTAAAGAATTAGGGGGAGAGCGTGTATCTGTTTTTACCGCAACCCATGCCTTACAAGACCCACACCATATCCAAGCACGCCCTAGCTTAATTGCTAAAGCCCGTCGTGCTGATTTATTGGTTTGTACAGGGGCAGAATTAGAGGTTGGTTGGCTGCCTTTATTACAACGTAAAGCCAGTAATGCACGTATTCAGGATGGTGCAGAAGGCTTTTTTATGGCAACAGACTATGTTGCATTATCTGCGATTCCCCAGCGTTTAGATCGTAGTGAAGGGGATATTCATGCTGCTGGAAACCCACATATTCACCTTAACCCGCATTTAATTGCTGAAGTTGCTATTCCTTTAAGTCAGCGTTTACAACAACTTGATCATGAACATAGTGATTTTTATCAACAACGTTATCATGCATTTAAGAAAAAATGGGCAACGGCTATTCAGCAATGGGAAGCTAAAGCAGCACCTTTAAAAGGTAAAAAAGTGGTGGTGTATCATAATCATTGGGTGTATTTAAATCAGTGGTTAGGTTTAGAACAAGTTGCCACCATTGAAGCTAAACCGGGGATTCCCCCTAGTAGTGGTGATTTAAGTCGTTTATTAACTCAAATGAAAAATAATCCTGCTGAATTGATTATTTATGCTGCTTATCAATCTTCTCGTTCAGCGGAATGGTTAGCTAATAAAACAGGGATTCCTGTGACACCTTTAGCTGCCACTACAGATGAGAATCAATTATTTTCTTTTTTTGATAACTTAATTAGTACTTTATTACAGGAACATAAATGAGCGGAGACAGTATTGAGTTAAGTATTTTACTCCCTGCTTTTATTGCGGGGGTATTGGTGATCGCATTACATGTGCCACTAGGACAAATTGTATTGAGAAAAGGCATTATCTTTATTGATTTAGCCATTGCTCAAATTGCAGGACTAGGGGTGATTGCAGCGTATACCAGTGGCTGGGATTTGCACGGTTGGGAAGTGCAAATTATCGCCACACTTAGCTCAGTGACAGGGGCATTATTTATTTTCTGGTTAGAATCAAAGTATCAGCATAGTTTAGAAGCTTTGATTGGTGTTATTTTTATTGTGGCAGCAAGCAGCGGTTTGCTATTACTTGCGCATAATCCACATGGGGGGGAACATTTACGTGACTTACTCAGTGGGCAAATTTTATGGGTAGATATACGGCAATTATTACCTGTTGCTGCATTATATGCACTGCTTCTCCTTATCTGGGGAGGAATACATCGAAAATATGGACAGTTAGGGCGATTAGGGTTTTACCTTATTTTCTCTCTTGCGGTGACTGCTTCTGTGCAACTAGTTGGAGTATATTTAGTTTTTTCAAGCTTAATTATCCCAGCTTTAGCTGTGCGAGGTATCAACAATACAAAAACTGCCTTATTACTGGCTTATGCTGTTGGAATTATTGCCTATGCACTGGGTTTATACGTCTCTGCTATCACTGATTTACCCAGTGGCGCGGTAATTGTTTGGGCATTATTAGTGTGTGCGATCAGTGCACAAGCCTTGATTAAAACAGTTATCCAACCTAAATAAAGAGTAGGTCAATATGCTTAAGTGTATACATTTTATTTATATATGCACTTAAGCTATTTTTACTTTATTTAATCAAATATATAAGCCTGCTACTATGAAAGAAAAACAGCGTATTCACAATTCAGCGGTTCATTATCTTTCTATTCGTGAGCACTCTCAACGGGAGCTAGGGCAAAAATTACATAAAAAAGGCTTTGATTCTGATTTAGTACAAGAAGTGATTGAAGAATTAACCAAAGCTAACTTACAAAGTGAACAACGTTTTGCTGAAAGCTTTATTCGTTCACGAGTCAATAAAGGACATGGTTTAAATCGTATTTCTCAAGAATTACAACAGCGTGGCATTCATCGTGAAATGATCTATCAAGCCTTACAAGAGGAACCTGTTGATTGGTTTGAGCTTGCTTATCAAGTAAAAATAAGACGTTTTGGTATAGCTTTGCCACATGATACTAAAGAGCGTGCGCGTCAAATGCGTTTTCTCTATACACGGGGTTTTAATCATGAGCAGATTAATCATGCTTTATCAGAGCAAGAGGATGAATGAAATTTTGTATCATGATGTTTTATAAAAAATAATATGACAGTATAGAAACTCTTCCCTTTACTGATTTTTAAGGGTCTCCTCATAATCTTCTAATTTCATTGATACACAGCTATTAGGGTGAACTTGGAGTAATTTTCTCCAATTATTAACGTTCATATCATCAATCATAACTTGGGGTTTGGGTAGGTAGCTAGTAAATATATTGTCTATACCAAATTCTGCTGCGCTGTTTTGGGCATAGTCTGCCAGAACTCCAACAATATAAATCAGCACCTTGTTGATGTAATTTTTTTAAATGTTCAATGACAGCAGGGATAGGCACTCTTTTATTCCCTTAACTGCGTACAAATGTATCATCTACATCAATAAAAAATACGGTAGTCCTGCATAAGTAGTGCAGAAATTTTAACTAAGCCTGAATTATTGGGGTACTAGCTTTTTCATAGCACTATATTTTCAGGACTACCGTTATTTTAATTTTTTAACATTTTTATAAAATTCTTTCATTATATGAGCCAATTTTTGATCTTTTTCTAAAGATAATCCCTGAATCTCTTCTTCAATAATAATACTCTCTGGTAATTTTCGAGCACGTGGTTTTTTATGTTGATCAAATTGATATATTTCAGAAAATTGATCAGCTAGATGCCATAAACTTTCATTATCTCCTTTAGATATTTCTACTCCTACTATGTAATTTATTTCTTGGTCTTCTTCTTTTTGCCTATAAATCCACATGTTATAAGGAAAGCAATCATCAATATGATGTTTCTTTAAAATAAAAAAAATAGAGTCACTATTGATATCATATGATAAATCTGGATATTTATTTAATATTTCATCAGCAAATAAATAGTATTCATTATAACAACAAAGTGAATTTATTACCTTATGGTTAGATTGTAGACAACTAAATAACTGTATATCTTCATCACCACTAAATAATTTCTCAGGTATTATTCTTGAAAAGTAGAAATGATTATCTAAATTACTTAAGGTAACCTTAGTTTCATTAACCTTAGTTTCAGTTAATTGATGAATTAAATCAGCATGTTTATAAGCCAATTTTTTGTGTAACTCATCGAAACCTTTAAAATAAGGATCACGCTTTTCATCCCACTCACCAAAAATAAAATCATGTAAATCTCTAAATTTATATTCTAAATGCATGGGTAATCCATCTTTTTGAATTAAGCTTACTAAGCTATTTACAAGCCATGAATCATCCAATTGGATATAAGCTAGGTGACTTTCTTTCCCATGATTTTTATTTTCACTGTCAGATAAAATAAAAAATTTATTCCAATTGGGATAATGTGCTTTTACCCACTCATAATATGCAGCTAATTGCCCTGTATGTGCTTGACTCCCATCTTTACGTTCAATAAGAATAATTGTTTTAGAAGCTGTATCAGTAAGTAATATATCAATACTACGTTTTTTATCACTACAATCTGTAATATTAAGCTCTCGCATTACAGTTATATTTGCTAAAGAAATAGTTTTAAATATTAAAGGGTTGGGTAGCTCTGCAAGTTGTTTATCATTAGCTTCTTGATAGACAGAGGATATGAACATTTTTAAGAAAAAATCACCTTGAAGATGTCCTTCATCAGGGGATAGTAACCATTCTAAGATAGCAACTTTATTATTCTCTTTTAAATCAATGCACTCTAAAGGAGATGTAGTAATATATTGACGTTGTAACTTGATAAAATCTGGATCAAAAATTAAGCTATTTAAATTACTTAATAACTTTGGCGTTGCAATACTAGACATATCCATTCCTTTTATATTAGAAAAAGAATACTAACATAAAGGTGGATTATTTTTAATGGGAATATATAAAAGGGAGGTACTAAGCTTTACAGTGTGCAAAGCTTAGTAAAAGGAAAGGTATCTTTATATAAAGATATTAAGCTGTTTTCTCAGTTGCTTTTAAGCTCACACAGCTTTTTCCTGTCATTTCTTTAGGCTGCTCTAAACCCATTAAATGCAATAAAGTAGGCGCGATATCAGATAAAGCTCCTGTATCAGATAACTCCGCTTCACGTCCGATATATAACAACGGTACAACATTTAAAGTGTGTGCAGTATGTGCTTGTGCTGTTTCGTTATCCTGCATTTTTTCTGCATTACCATGATCAGCAGTAATTAATAACTCTCCGCCAGCTGCTAAAGTTGCATCAATCACTTTACCAACACACTCATCTAAGGCTTCAATCGCCTTAGTTGCGGCTGCCATATTCCCAGTATGACCCACCATATCAGCATTCGCATAATTACAAACAATCGCATCATAACGTTGGTGACTGATGGCATCGACTAACTTTTCAGTCACTTCAGGGGCACTCATCTCTGGTTGAAGATCATAAGTCGCCACATTAGGGGAATTCACTAAAATACGGGTTTCCCCTTCATACTCATCTTCACGTCCCCCACTAAAGAAAAAGGTCACATGGGCGTACTTCTCTGTTTCCGCAATACGTAACTGGGTTAACCCTTGATTCGCTAAATACTCCCCAAAACTATTGGTTAAGGTTTCAGGTGGATAAGCCGCAGCACAATCAAAATCAGCATGATACTCTGTTAAGCTCACATAACTAGAGAGTTTAGGATGATAATCACGCTCAAAACCTGAAAAATCAGCTTCAATAAAAGCTTTTGTGATCTCACGCGCCCGATCAGCTCGGAAATTCATAAAGACTAAAGCATCATTTTCTGCCATTTTGACTCGTTCCCCTTCACTATTTAAAATAGCAGTCGGGATCACAAACTCATCATTCACATCATTATCATACGCAATTTGTAAACTGGTAGCTGCACTGATAGCAGACTTCCCTTTACCTTGTGTGATTACATCATAAGCGGCTTGCACACGATCCCAACGGTTATCGCGATCCATGGCATAATAACGCCCCATGATAGAAGCAAACTCTCCCACACCTAAACGTTTAAAAGTAGCTTCTAAACGCTCGATAGAAGGTAAAGCACTACGAGGTGGGGTATCACGCCCATCTAAAAAGGCGTGTAAATACACTTTTTTAGCCCCACGTTGTACCGCTAACTCAATCATGGCAATAATATGATCTTCATGACTGTGTACGCCCCCTGGGGATAATAATCCCATGATGTGTACAGCGGCTTGTTTCTCTACTGCACCATCTACTGCCCCCATTAATGCAGGGTTAGTAAAAAATGTTTTTTCTTCAATGGCTAAACTCACACGGGTAAAATCTTGGTAGACAATACGTCCTGCACCAAGGTTTAAATGCCCCACTTCAGAATTCCCCATTTGACCACTGGGTAAACCAACATGTTGCTCTGAGGCATCAATTAAAGTATGCGGGTATTGTGCCCACGCTTTATCCCACACGGGAGTCTTAGCGTGATGGATGGCATTATGCTCAGGAGTTTCAGAATACCCCCAGCCATCAAGAATAAGAAGGGTGACAGGTTTTTTAGCTATAGACATAAACAATCATGTAATGTGAAAGAAGAAAGGGACGTGAAGTAACTATTTTTTCAATACCATGGTGGTGACATTCTGTGCTTGCAAGGCGGCACGCATGTCATTCATTTGCTGAATATCACGGAAAGGACCTAAACGCACTCGATGCCATACATCACCCCCTGCTAAAGAGGCTTTTTCAACATAGGATTGAAACCCCAATAAGGTGAGATGAGCACGTAAGCCATCAGCTTCGCGTAAATCACGAAATGATCCCACCTGTAAGACAAATAAGGTTCCAGCAGGAGCACGGGTCACTGTGTCAGGCAATGCTTGTTGTGATATAGGTAAAGCTTGCTGTGGCTGTGTTGTCGCAGCAGAAGATTGGGTTAAATTCACCTCTGCTTGTGATAAGAGATCATGAAAGGTAAAGCCTTCACTTTTCGTTGTCTCTTGTTTATCTACACTGGCAACTGTTGCAGGCTCTACTTCTTTTTTAACTGCTGTAACCTCTGGGGGAACAACTGTATTAGGAGTTGTTTCTCCACTGACCAGTGTTGGCGGTGGGGGGTGCTGCAACATGGTTTGTTGGGGGGCAATTTCGCGTAAATATACTAAAAATGAAATAAAGATACCAATAAAAATACCCGCCAGCAGCCACGCCCAGCGGGGCGGGCAGGTATTTTCATGTCCTGTATCGGTGACATAACGTTGTCGTCGTCTTGCCACTTTTGCCACTACATCACCTCGGGAGCAGATACACCAAGAATACATAAACCGTTACGTAATACCTGCTGTGTTGCCACAATGAGATACAATCGTGCATCTCGGACAGCCGTATCATCAACAATAAATTTACTGGCGTAGTAGTAAGTATGGAAAGCTTGTGCTAATTCACGTAAGAAATAGGTAATTTGATGAGGCTCATAGCTTTGAGCAGCGGTTTCCACCATTTCAGGATAACGCGCCAATAAGGTCATCAGCTGCATTTCTTGTTCACTGTTTAGGATACTTAAATCAATATCGTCTCGTGCTGTCCATGTGATACCTTGTTCAGCCAGTTGTTTCACCACACTGGCGATACGTGCATGGGCATACTGAATGTAATAAACAGGGTTATCATTAGATTGTGACTTGGCTAATTCTAAATCAAAATCTAAATGTTGTTCACTCTTACGTTGGGTATAGAAGAAACGCGCGGCATCATCGCCGACTTCTTTACGTAAATCACGTAAGGTGACAAATTCACCACTACGGGTAGACATTGGTAAACGCTCTTCACCACGATATAAATTAGCAAATTGTACTAATAATACAGTGAGTTTATCTGCATCGGTGCCTAAAGCAGTCATGGCAGCTTTTACACGCGGTACGTAACCATGATGATCAGCACCCCAAATATTAATAATTTGGTCGAATCCACGTTCTAGTTTATTTAAGTGGTAAGCAATGTCAGAAGCAAAATAAGTTTGTTGCCCATTATCACGAATCACAACGCGATCTTTTTCATCCCCAAAATCACTGGAGCGGAACCAAAGTGCCCCATCTTGTAGATAGGTATTCCCGCCTGCTTTTAACTGTTCAATCGCACGTTGAACAGTGCCATTTTTGGTTAATGAGTATTCAGAAAACCATTCATCATATTCAACACCAAATTCACCTAAATCTTGGCGAATATCATTTAAAATGGTGTCAATGCTGAGTTTAAAGACATGACGATATGACACATCTTCTAATAACCATTTACAGCGTGTAATTAAGGCATCAATATGCTTTTCTTTATCACCACCTTGGTCTTCATCAGGTGGTACCCCTTCATAAATATCTAAATGGGCATCATATAAAGCTGAACCATGTTCATCATGCAAAATAGCGGCAATATCCCAGATATAATCCCCTTTGTAACCATTGACTGGGAATTTAATCTCCGCTTTGCACAATTCTAAATACCGTAACCAAACACTGGTGGCTAAAATATCCATTTGCCGCCCTGCATCATTCACATAATATTCTCTGTGAACGCTGTACCCTGCTGTACTTAATAAATTTGCTAAGGCAGAGCCATATGCCGCGCCACGCCCATGTCCAACATGTAAAGGACCTGTCGGGTTTGCTGACACATACTCAACCAGTACAGATTGCCCTGCCCCCATTTTGGATTGTCCATATTGATCCGTTGATGCCATGATTTGGCGTAAGGTATCTTCATATGCAGAACGAGCAAGGAAAATATTAATAAACCCCGGCCCTGCAATCTCAACTTTTTCAATCTGAACAGTTTCAGGTAATAAAGCTGTCACCTGTTCAGCTAAATCACGCGGGCGCATTTTAGCTGCTTTAGATAAAACCATTGCAATATTACAGGCAAAATCCCCGTTACGTGCATCTTTTGTGCGATCTATTGTAAAACGCGCAGGGGTGTCGGCCGCAATCGTACCTTGTTGTTTCAGCGTCTCAAAGACTTGGGTGAATAATGTAGATAGATACTGTTTCAAGGTTTGCCTCTAACTCTAATCCGTTTTATTTTAACTATGACCAATAATACATGTCCATTTAGACACTATTATGGGGTTGTAATTTTTTGTCGTAAAGGTTTCCATAAGGCATCAGTGCTAAAACATTGCCAGCCCCAACGTAACCAACGCATCATTGCAAAGGATAACCACAGTGCCCACAGTAGCATGGCGATACGATATACAAGCATATGCAAGGAAAGTACCCAGACTTCTGGCAAGGTGCTGCCACTGCGATCTTGATACCAGTATAATGTGCTTGCATTGGAGCCATTGCCCGCAATATGCATTTGTGGGTGCCCTAATAACCCTTGATGTATGGCAGTGATTAATACAGATAATGCTATGACTGTCAGCATAACAAGCCCTATTTGTATTAGGTTAAACCGTAACGCAGAGGTAGAGGGTATGACATAATCACGTCGCCAACCAAGCAGAATAAACCATGCCACCACGGATAAAGCAGCTATCACAGGTAATTGGCTGAGTACAATTCCTAATAATAACCAGTGTCTGGTTTTTAAAGGAGTGAGCTGTACACGCCCTAAACCAATAGCAGCCAATAGGATAATAGATAGAATACCCCAGATGAGTACAGAAGGTCCCATAGGTTGACTATTAATCCAAAGAATCCAGCGATTTCGTGGCATGTGCACCACTATATGTGTATTGACATTTTCCACACCAATATCAATACGTGGTGTTGTAAATTTTTCAGTTAATCCAATTGCTTGACTAAAAACGAGCTTAATTTTTTGTGCACTGGGCATAATGGGTACAGTGACCCGTTGTCCTTCTTGGCGAATGGGCTGTAGTGTACCATTAATCGTTACACTTTGTAATTGAGCATTTTCAGGCAATTTGATGTCATGTTGTCCACCGCGACTGCTGCGAATTTGTAGGCTTAATTCACTACGGGTAATGTTTCGTGCAGGCGTGACATCTAAACGGCTTTCATCAATGGTTAAAATCTGTCCTGTCACCCCTTTGGTGCGTTGCACAGAAATGCTCACTTGTTCTCCTTGCCAAGGTTTCCATGTGGGTAACCAACGCCCTTTTTCATTTTGATGGTGTACCACTGGGATTCCAGTGATTTCACTGTGCCAAATTTCCCCAACATTTAAATGCCACACTTCACGAATTGCCATATCTTCATTAGCGGTTAACGTAAATTCAGCCTGCTGTTCAAATACAGATGTCCATGTAAGTGTTTTTTGTTTTGGTGATAAATTAACTAATACATGTCCCTCTTTAACGTGAATATGTTCTTCAGTGACGGATTCTCCTTTTAACAATGGAATCTCAGCCACGACTGCATTTCCTGTTGGGGTAAGGCGCGTTAAACGACTATGAATTTGCCAATCTAAACCCAAGGTTAAAGTACGTTCTATTTGTAAAAAAGGTGCAATTTCAGTCATGGTAAGCTTATCATTATTCACCTTTTTAGCATGACGAATACGACTTAATTGTAATTGAGTATCGACTACCCCATTTTTATGTAAGCCATCAATGCGCCAGCCTTCTGCTGTGGCTTCCACAAAGCGCGGGGTGAGTGTTGCAAAGCTCAGTTGTATTGCATTTTTTTCAGGTAATGTGCCTGATAAAAAGACCTGATGAATGCCTTTTTCAAGATAAACCCAAATATGCCCTGATTTATCACGAAATAATGTATCAGCTTGCTTATCACCCACAATAATCTGTGTGGGTAACCAGTGCCCATATTGAGAGGCAGGTAAAGGCACTGCGACTGCAGCAGCGGCATGTATTTCTGCCCGTACCTGTAATTGCTCATTTTTAACTGATAACACTAGACGAGGGATACTGGCACAATAAGGCAAACAAGCAGGGGGTTTAATCAGCTCTTGTTGTAATGCGGCCAATAATTCTGCTGAAGGATAAGCTGTATTGATATGGCGTATGGTAGGCTCAACTTTTGCCACCTGTTGTACTGAAATACTTTTTTCTGCCACAGGTTTAATATTAGGTTCAGGTGGAGAAATAAATACATTTTCAGCCGTATTCACATTTTGAGCAAATAAAGTAGGGCTGGCTGTAATACTCATCATACCTATTACAGCTGCTACCATCCATACTGATGCAGTAGTACTTGATTTAGGCAGCTCTTTGGGTAAATCAAAGCGCAATTTTTCGCTCCGAGGCTTAAAGGTTATAAAGAAAATAACCGCTAATAATAAGCTTAATAAAATAACTCGCAATACATTCAATATGCTATTAATACGCGGTGAAATCAGCGTGAGATTAATGTGTTGCTGTTTTTCTACAGGCCCTGACCATGACATATAAATACGATGCCAATGCCAATTAGGCATCCCTTGCCCTGTTTGCACTTGGATAGAAGGATCAATTTGTGAATACTGTTTTTTAATTGATTTTTTAGGCACACGATTATAGGTATAAGAAGTGGTTTGTTGTATACGTTGTTGAATTTTTTGTACAGGCGAGGGGGCATCTTTGCTTTGCATGGGGGGCATCACCTCATTCTCTTCTGTTTTTAATTCCATTGGTGGGGAGGATGGATAAGAATAAGACTGGGTTTGACTGTTTGCTAACTGTACGTGAGGGCGTTCTAATTGAGGGTAAAAGCTTTGACGCATTTGTGACACCATAAACGGAATACTCAGCAACAATAAGGCTAAAATACTCCCATTACGATAAAAGCGCATCACCGCATTAATTTTGACCATATTAGCGGGTAAGACACGTAATAATGCCAAGGCAATTAAGAGGTTTAATGCTATTACCTGCAACCCCATCAATTCGTGGTAGCTCAATACTAAGGTGGTCAACACAATACCGCCCCAATACCATCGCCATAATTTAGCGCAAGCAATGGTAATAATAAGGACTACAAAAATATCAAGCAATGTCCATTTACGCAGCCATGTATTGGTAATGCTATCAATCCCTGTGGCCTTAAAAACTCGCCAACCAGGGGGAAGGTGTAAAGTTGCCCTGACTGATTGAAAATCATGATTCCAACCCACAGCAGGCAAGATATTGACATGCTCTTCTAAACGGCTTTCAGCATTTAATTTTACATTACGCTGGCGAATTTCCACGCCTGCACGTTTATCTTCTGCTAAACGCGTAATAAATTGATCTCGCCCGTTTACATTCACTCGTCCTAACTGTGCAGGATCATTGATTTCTAACCGCCAATCTTGATTCATCACACCTGTAATACGATCTTTGACACTATAACCTTGTCCATCAAAATCTAGCCAAAATTCACGATTAAGCTCTAATTGGTTTGCAGCAGGATCAGGGTCACCTCGGCGTTTCTCTACTAAATTTAATACTTCCCCTTGTTTAATTAGGTAAGTGGGGTAATTACGCCATTGTTTGGGTAAACTGGTTTGTTGTGGATCAATACTGGCAACTCCTGTCACTTCTACTGCACGTAAAGCATTGCGTGCTTGAAAAACCCATACTTCTTCAGCAACAGCATAATGATTTGTCGCACTGGTTTTATTTTTTACATCAGGTAACTGCAATACATCACGGCGTATAGTTTGACGGCTTTTACTGTGGATTACCCATGAACCTGCGCGGGCTTGTAAACGCAAACTCCCATCACTTTCTACCCTTGCAGGCAATTTACTGCTTAAATTCATGGGCACATGTTGATCGAGCATCATGCCATGAATAATAATCTCACGGGGTTGTCCTGCAATATCTAATTCAACACGGGTCACGGTTTGCAGTGGAATATCATCAATAATATGACGATAAATTTTCAGCTCTACCCGATTTTCAAGTGTCGCTTTTTGGGTATTTTGCATCCCATGTTGTAACCATAGTCGCCCTTTTTTATCAATTTCAGGTGCAGCAATTTGTTTGCCTTCTTTTGTTAATGATACTAAACCCGTATGAGCAGGAATGGCTAAGGCTTCAGGGCGTTGTTGCCAATGAAATTCTCCGCTAACTTTATATTCTCCTGCCTGCTCAATAAAAATACTGGGATAACCTTTTTTTTCCACCACGATAGCGGCTTGTCCATTCAGTTTTACCACTTGAGGCCAGTGTTTTTTATCACCGACTAGACGAATCCACTGTGGTGTATAAACTTGCCACAACTGTTCAAAATTCGCCCCTTTTTTTGTTACCGCTAACACTAAGGTGCTTGCCCAAACGCATTGTTTTTGTTTGCTATTATTAAAATGATAAGGGCAGCTATGTGTAGGCTGATCTTTGAGTGCCCACTGTGTCCACGGTACTAATAACTCAGGCACAGATGTGCTTGCAAAACCCAAGCTACTCGTTAATAAAAATAAGAGAGCGGTTATTTTTGTTATAAAATGGTTTTTGATACGATGCATAATAAATTTACCTTCAAAATGGGTCACGCAGTGGCATGTGCATCTGACGTATAAACCTTGTACACTAAAAGATAACTTAGTTCATTTTAGCGGAAAAAAACAGGCAAACGACAATGTTTAAACGGTATATATCCTATAGTAACAAACGATATATGTTCACATTTATTACTTTTTTATTAAGTTGTGGTCTTTTTTTAGCCCCTTCTGCACAAGCAGGACGGATAAAATGTTGGACAAATGAAGATGGGATGCGGGAATGTGGTTCCGTTGTTCCGCCTCAGTTTTCACAACAAGGACATGAAGAGCTGAATCGTCAAGGTGTACGGGTTCGTACAGTGAAACGTGCCAAAACCCCCGAAGAAATTCGTGCTGAAATTGCTAAAAAAGAAATGTGTGAGAAAAAAGCACGTGATAAAAAGATGGTACGTGAAAAAGAGCAAGAACTGTTGGCATTATTCAGTAATGAAGAAGATATTATTACTGCACGGGATGCACGTTTAGGTACAGTGGATGCTGCAATTTCCTCTATCAGTGCTTATATTGATAGTTTAAATAAAAACTTAGCAGATTTAGAAAAGAACTATGAAATGGGGAAAAATAACAAGGCGGTTTCTAAAACAGAGCGTCAAACTATGGTGACGAATATTAAAAACGTTAAACAGCGTTTAAAAAATACCCATCATACTTTACGTAGTAAAAACACTGAGCGTAAAGGCATCATGACTGATTTCAGTGAATACTTAACTCGCCTACAGGCTATTAAAGAACGTCGTGCAAAACAGGCACAAGAAGAGAAAAGTATTAAATCAAAACGCAATAAAAAAATTGATGAATGTACAGTGATTTTGCAACAGCAAAAAGAGAAAGAAAACCGTGAAGGAAGAGGACGAAATTAAACGTTCTCTATAAACAGGTATGGAATCAAGGGAAGTAGAGGTATAAAGGATATTAAAAAAACCTTTCTTCCCTTTATTTATCCCTGAAAAATCCTGAAATATTTTTTACTGTAAAAAAATAAATAAGCAGGATATACTTTGCTTATGATTGTTCGTCATTCCCTTCTCATTAGCTACCTTGTTTGTAGCCTCGTTTTCCAAGCATGGTTAGTCTTGGGGGGAAGTGTGTGCCCTGCAACATTCCAATCGATACAAAATACAGTTGAACAAACAACTTCTTTTCCTTGCCATATGAGCAGTGCAGACCAGTATAGTAATAATGCTGAACAAGAACAAAGCTGCCCACAAACAGGACATTGCCAATTCTGCCAATTTGTTGCCCTGTCTTTTGATACACCTGCACTAACTACCCCACAACCTATGGTAAAAATGACCGCTAGCTTACCACATTTTTATCATTTTATTGCCTCCTTACCTCAACGTCCCCCACGTTTTATTGCTTAATTTTCATTGCTTTATTTACACTTAGGTTGCACTTATGCTGCCTGTGTAGTGCTCTGTTTAAAGAAAATTAAAGGACATTATTATGTGTCACACAACTCAAAAACATTGGGTACGCCGTGGATTGTACGGATTAGTTTTATCTCAACTTATTACCCCTATTCTGAATGCTGAAGATCACCAACATAGTTCAGCTGATGCTGCCCATAGCCCTGTAAATAGCTCTGAATCAGTGGCGGATGTATTAAAACAAACGGCATTACAACATGCTGAAAAACATTTAAACCCCACTTATGTTTGCCCTATGCACCCGCAAATTGTACGAGGAGAAGAAGGGACTTGCCCAATTTGTGGCATGGATTTAGTACTCAAGGAGGTTTCTACCTCAGAGGATGACGGTTTACCCATTGTGACCGTTAAATCTGCCATTGTGAATAATATGGGTATCCGCACTGCCACTGTAACCCAAGGACGTTTATGGAAATATATTAAAACGGTGGGTTATGTCACCTATGATGAAAAGCGTTTAAGTCATGTGCACCCTCGCGCTGAAGGTTGGGTGGAGAAGCTAAAGGTGCGGGCTGAAGGTGATAAAGTTAAAAAAGGGCAAACCTTATTATCACTTTATTCTCCTGATATTCTTGCTGCACAAAAAGATTTGCTGATTTCCTTAAAACTCAAAGACCAACGTGGTATACAAAACAACCGTTATAAAGCAGGTACACGTAACCGTTTACGTTTATTAGGGGTGCCTGAATGGGTGATTAAACACGCGATTAAAACAGGGAAAGTACAAAATACCGTGCCCATGACCGCCCCACAATCAGGCATTATTACTAATCTAGGCATTCGTGAAGGCATGTATATCACCCCCACAACACAACTTTTTACCATTGCTGATTTATCATCAATATGGGTACAAGTGGAGGTCTACGAGCATCAACTTAACTGGGTAAAAACAGGCTTAACTGCTGAAATTAAGGTGGATGCTTTACCAGGGAAAATGTGGGAGGGGGAAGTCGATTATATTTATCCTGAATTAAATCCTAAAACCCGTACTTTAAAAGTGCGCCTACGTTTTAACAATCCTGACGGGTTATTAAAACCTAATATGTTTGCTCAAGCAGTGATTTATGGTGGGGCGAAAACCAATGTGATCAAAATTCCACGGGAAGCATTAATTGAAACAGGTGAACGCCAAAGTGTGGTGCGTGCGTTAGGGGAAGGACGTTTTCAACCCGTAGATGTCACTGTGGGGATGCGTAGCCGTGATGAGGTAGAAATCTTATCAGGCTTGACGGCAGAGGATTCAATTGTGGTGTCAGGACAATTTTTAATTGATTCTGAAGCGAACTTACAAGCCAGTTTTCGCCGTTTACAACAACAATAATAATGAATAAAAGGAGTTGATCATGTTAGCAGCCGTGATCCGTTGGTCTATAGGTAACCGCTTTTTAGTGCTGGTTGCCACTGCATTCTTAAGTTTTTGGGGCTGGCAAGCTCTGAATAAAACCCCACTGGATGCCATTCCTGATTTATCTGATGTACAGGTGATTATTAAAACCTCGTATGCAGGACAATCACCGCGTGTAGTGGAAGAGCAAATTACTTACCCCATTACCACCACTATGTTATCCGTACCCAAAGCCAAAGTAGTGCGAGGATATTCTTTTTTTGGAGATTCTTATGTATATGTGATCTTTGAAGATGGCACTGACTTATATTGGGCACGTTCGCGGGTGCTGGAATATTTAAACCAAGCCGCCGCTGATTTACCTACAGGGGTACAACCGCGTTTAGGGGCAGATGCTACAGGCGTGGGCTGGATTTTTTCCTATGCTTTGGTCGATAAAACAGGGCAACACGATCTCGCCCAACTACGTAGTTTGCAAGATTGGTTTTTAAAATTTGAATTGCAAACTGTGCAAGGCGTGGCGGAAGTTGCCACAGTCGGCGGTATGGTAAAGCAATATCAAATTGAAGTGGATCCTGATAAATTACGCGCCTATCACATTCCACTCAAAACTGTGAGCCAAGCCATTAAAAATGCCAATCAAGAAATTGGTGGATCTGTGCTGGAGTTGGCAGAAGCCGAGTATATGGTACGTACACGTGGCTACTTAAAAACCATTGTTGATATTGAAACAATTCCTGTGATGGTGAATGAAGAAGGCACGCCAATTTTATTACGGGATATTGCACGCGTACATTTAGGCCCTGAAATGCGGCGCGTGGTGGCTGATTTAGATGGTGAAGGGGAAATCACAGGCGGAATTGTGGTGATGCGTTATGGTGAAAATGCCCTAACCACCATTGAAAAAGTGAAACAAAAACTCGCTACTTTAGAGCAAGGTTTGCCTGAAGGTGTGGAGATTATCACCACTTATGATCGCTCTTCATTAATATTACGTGCTGTCGATAATCTGAGCCATAAATTACTAGAAGAGTTTATCGTGGTTGCCTTGGTATGTTTAGTATTTTTATTTCATTTACGCTCTGCATTTGTTGCCATTTTAACTTTACCAATTGGTATTCTCATTGCGTTTATTATCATGGAGCAGCAAGGTGTTAATGCAAATATTATGTCTTTAGGCGGTATTGCCATTGCAATTGGTGCGATGGTGGATGCAGCTATTGTGATGATTGAAAATGCGCATAAACACATTGAAAAGTGGCATGTAAAAAATCCTGATAAATCGCTAGCTAATACAGAACGCTGGCAATTAATCATTACAGCATCAGTCGAGGTTGGCCCTGCTTTATTTTTCTCTTTATTAATTATCACGCTCAGCTTTTTACCTGTATTTAGTTTAGAAGCACAAGAAGGGCGTTTATTTTCACCACTGGCCTTTACTAAAACCTATGCGATGGCCGCCGCTGCAGGTTTAGCCATCACCTTAGTACCTGTATTAATGGGCTATTTTATCCGTGGACACATTCCTAATGAACAAAGTAATCCTTTAAACCGTGTATTAATTTTTATTTATCGTCCTTTTTTAAACCTTGTTTTACGCTTCCCTAAGCTGACTTTAATCATGGCTTTATTAAGCATGTTGACCTTGTTAGTGCCTTTATATGGGGTAGGTGGTGTGGTGACACCTTTGAAATGGTTAGGTATAGAGCAGGCAGAGCAATGGGAAAAAGATCTGGTTAGTGCATGGCGTACCCAGTTTGCTGAAAATAAAGAGATGAAAAAATTTGCCCAAGGGATTGGCTCTGAGTTTATGCCGCAGCTATACGAGGGTGACTTGTTATACATGCCAACCACTTTACCCGCACTATCGATTGGTAAAGCCCAAGAGTTATTACAACAAACTGATCGTATTATTGCCCAGTTTCCTGAAGTAAAACGGGTGTTTGGTAAAATTGGACGTGCAGATACCGCAACGGATCCCGCGCCATTAACTATGATTGAAACCACCATTCAATTAAAACCCAAAGAAGAATGGCGTGAAGGCATGGATCTGCAAAAGTTAATCAATGAACTTGATGCAGCGGTGAATTTTCCTGGCTTAACCAATGCGTGGGTGATGCCAATTAAAACCCGTATTGATATGTTGGCGACGGGGATTAAAACCCCTGTAGGGATTAAAATTTCAGGGGAAGATCTGGCGGTTATTGAAGACATTGGTAAAGAAATTGAAAAAGTGATGCTTGATGTTGCGGGGACACGTTCAGTCTATTCGGAACGTGTTGCTGGGGGACGCTATGTGGAGATTATACCTGATCGAATAAAAGCGGCACGTTTAGGTTTAAATATTGCTGATATTAATCAAGTGATCAGTGCCGCAGTAGGGGGTGTCAATATTACCGAAACGGTGGAAGGTTTAGAACGTTACCCTGTGAATTTACGTTTTCCGCGTGAAGTGCGTGATGATGTAGAAAAGCTGAAGGCTTTATTAATTGTCACCCCAACGGGGGCACATATTCCTTTAGCGCATATTGCAGAGGTTAAAATCACTGACGGTGCACCAATGTTAAAGAGTGAAAATGCACGCCTTAATGGTTGGACATTTGTCGATTTAGCCGATGATGTGGATTTAGGGCGTTATATTCATCGTGCACAAGCTGCGGTACGTAATCAAATCACCTTACCAGCAGGTTACTCTATTGCATGGTCAGGACAATATGAATATTTACTACGTGCTAAAGAAAAATTGCATCAAGTGGTACCCATTACCTTAGTCATTATTTTATTGTTGTTATACCTAACATTTCAACGTATGGATGAAGCCATATTAGTCATGACCACCCTACCTTTTGCCCTAGTGGGGGGCTTTTGGTTGTTATATTTATTAGGCTTCAATTTATCTGTAGCGGTAGCCGTTGGGTTTATTGCGTTGGCGGGGGTCGCGGCAGAATTTGGGGTAGTGATGTTGGTCTATTTAGATAACAGCCTGAAAGAAGCCCAAGAGGATAAACAACTGAATACCGAGCAGGATTTAAAAACGGCGATCATGACAGGCGCGGTATTACGTGTACGTCCAAAAGCGATGACGGTGACCGTGATTATTGCAGGCTTAATTCCTATTATGATCGGGGAAGGCACAGGATCAGAAGTGATGCAACGTATTGCTGCACCAATGGTCGGTGGTATGATTACCGCACCTTTATTATCTTTATTTGTAATGCCTGCTGTGTATTTAATTTGGAAACGCTGGGCATATAAATTGAAATAAATTTATATGTTAGATAGGACATAGAGATGCCACTGTGTTGTAAAGCCTAGCTGAATGACATTTTTGTAGGGTGGCAATAGCGTAGCGTATTCCACCATTTTCAAGGAATGTCTTAGGTTACAAGCCTTAATTTTAAAAAGGTGGAATACGCTGCGTGAATTTTTACCTTAAAATATAAGGGTCAGTGGCGCAGCTATTGCCGCCCTACGGATCACTTTTTCCCCCTCGCTCCCGCGTGTTCTTACGCGGGAATGCCTTCCCTGACGCGCTGCGTCACCTTGCTTAAAGCACCATGGTATAAGTTCAAGAAGAGGACGCGGAGCATTGTAACGAGGGTAAGCTCTTATTATTCCTCAAAATATGCCCAAACAGGTGCATGATCAGAAGGTTTCTCAAGGCGGCGTGGTTCTACATCAATATCACATTGTTTACAGAATGTGCTTAGAATTTGGTTTGTTAAAATCAGATCAATACGTAATCCACGGTTACGGCGAAAACTGGCTGCCCGATAATCCCACCAACTAAAACTATTCTCTTCTTGTTCAAACTGACGATAAGTATCTATAAAACCTAAGTTATGCAATGACTCTAAAGCATCTCGTTCAGCAGGACTGACTAAAATTTTATCTACCCATTCTTCAGGATCATGTACATCAGCATCTTTTGGTGCAATATTAAAATCCCCGACAATAATGGCTTTATCATAGACTGCATTTTGAATGATGGCATATTTGTATAAAGCTTCCAGCCATTTGAGTTTATAGAGATATTTATTTGAATTCACCACTGCACCATTAGGCACATAAACATTGATAATACGGATATCCTCATAGGTACCTGCCAAGAAGCGTTTTTGTGGATCATCTTCCATCCCTGGCAAAACATTATCAATAGTGGAAAGCGGCTCTTTAGATAAAAGAGCTACCCCATTATAGGTAGGTTGCCCTGAAAAAGTCACTTGATACCCCAATGCAATGAATTCATCTACTGGGAATTTATCATCTGTCACTTTGGTTTCTTGTAAGGCAAGTACATCAGGCTGATGCTCTTTCAACCATGCCAATACATGCTCTAAGCGGACGCGTAATGAATTCACATTCCATGTTGCAATTTTTAGCATCTCTTTTTTCTATCCTATTGCAGTAAAACTTGCGCTTTTTGTATTCAAAGGTAACAATGACAGCATTTTTTTAAAAGTCAATTTACACAGATAAAAATATCAATGAAAACAATTTTAGTGGTAGGCGGTGCAGGCTATATTGGTTCTCACATGGTAAAAATGTTGCTTAAACATGATTATCAAGTGGTTGTTTTAGATAACTTATCTGGGGGGTATCGGGATGCTGTATTAGGGGGGACGTTTATAGAAGGTGATTTAGCCGATAAACAAGGTTTAGAAGAACTTTTTAAAAAATATGAAATAACAGGGGTTATGCATTTTGCCTCTTTTATTCAAGTGGGTGAATCCGTTACTGATCCAAATAAATATTATCAGAATAATGTGGCAAATACCTTAAACCTCCTTGAAGCGATGGTAAAACACCAAGTTTCTAGCTTTATCTTTTCCTCTACAGCGGCTATTTTTGGTGAGCCAATTTATACCCCTATTGATGAAAAACACCTTAAACAGCCGATTAACCCTTATGGTGCATCAAAATGGATGATTGAACAAATCTTGGCTGATTATGATACTGCCTATGGATTAAAATCTATTTGCTTACGTTATTTCAATGCTGCTGGGGCAGATCCTGAGGGACAATTGGGAGAACGTCATGAGCCAGAAACCCATTTGATTCCTTTAGTATTGCAAGCTGCAACAGGACAACGTAAACATATCAGCGTATTTGGAAAGGATTATGCCACCCCTGATGGAACTTGTATTCGTGATTATATTCATGTGAATGATTTATGTCAGGCACATTTATTAGGTTTAGAATCACTTTTTGCAGGCGCATCTAGTAATGCCTTTAATTTAGGGAATGGAGAAGGCTTTTCAGTTCAAGAAGTGATTGATGTGGCAAAAAAGGTGACAGGTAAAGAAATTGCTGTGGAACATGCAGCACGTCGTGAGGGGGATCCTGCTCGCCTTGTAGCAGACGCTCAACATGCCCGTACAACATTAGGCTGGCAGCCTCGCTATACGGATCTAACAACTATCATTGAACATGCTTGGCAGTGGGCAACACGGGAAAAATAAAACATGGATAGCACCACACGTATTACACAACTTTTTCAAGCCAGTATTGATGCAAAAACACAAGCCATGCCTGTGTTAGCTCCTAAGATTGCAGCAGCAGCGACAGTGATGCAAACTTGTTTAACACAACAAGGTAAAATCCTTGCTTGTGGCAATGGTGGCTCCGCTGCGGATGCACAACATTTTGCGGCTGAACTTCTTAATCGTTTTGAAATAGAACGCCCCCCGCTGGCAGCTTTAGCTTTAACCACTGATAGTTCTACCCTAACTTCTATCGCTAATGATTACAGCTATGAACAAATTTTTGCTAAGCAAGTTTTAGGCTTAGGTCGAAAAGGGGATGTATTATTAGCCATCAGTACCAGTGGAAACTCTGCCAATATTAATGCCGCAATAGAGGCTGCGCACCAACAAGAGATGGCTGTTATTGCCTTAACAGGACGTGATGGGGGCACAATGCAGCATTTATTAAAAGAGGGGGATGTTGAAATTTGTATTCCTCATACATCAACTGCCCGTATTCAAGAAATTCATTTATTAGTGATTCATTGCTTATGTGATGCAATTGATAGGCATTTTTTCCCCACTGCATCATCATAATGCCTTATTACAGCCTTTAATTAAGACAAGATAAACAGGTATATTTTCCTTATGAGTAGCCCTTGTACACCACATGAAACCATTATTCAAGCCCCTTGTGGGGATTTAGAATTAGTGGTGAATTGCCCCACTGAACAACAAAATATTTCAACACCTTGGGCAGTTATTTGCCACCCAAACCCTGCTCACGGGGGGGCGATGACAAATAAAGTGGTCTATATGATTTCACGCGCACTGAATGCGTTAGGTGTGGCAACAGTACGTTTTAATTTTCGGGGGGTGGGAAAAAGTGCAGGGGAATTTGATCACGGTGTTGGGGAAACTGAAGATCTACGTTCAGTGGTGGATTGGGTTAAAGAGACCTATCAACCTGATGATTTTTATTTAGCAGGCTTTTCTTTTGGGAGTCATGTTGCCTTACGTGGACATGCACAAATGGAGGTTGATCGTTTGCTACTGGTTGCACCGTCTGTAGAACGTTTTAAAGCAGATGATATTCATTTGACAGCTGTACCCACATTAGTGATTCAAGGGCGTAAGGATGACATTGTTGCCCCTGATGCCGTTGCAGCATGGATAGCAGCAGAAACACATCAGCCCCAATTAGTATGGCAAGAGGATGCTGATCATTTTTTCCATGGGAAATTAAACCAATTACGTGACATTATCACAGAAAATTGGACAATGTAGAGCGTGGTTTGATAGAAAGGCGTTAGTTATAACGCCTTTCTAGTATTATTTATCCTCACTAATGTGATGCGATGATAAAATCTGAAAAATAGTAAAGGAATAAATAAATCACCAGTAGGACAGAAACCCAAAGGGTTGTTGTCCCAACAGGCAATATTTTTGATAAGCCCCCATTAGGACGGCTCACGCTGGCTATTTTTGCAATACTAAGGTCAAGTATCCAAAAGGTCATTCTTGCCAATATAGATAGTATTGCATTCCCCAGTTTCTCCAAACCTAACAAACCTTTATTCATCAGCACGCGATAGAACCAATCAAATTCTAAGCTAATGGTTAAAGTACGCTTTAGTAGAGGCTGCATAAGGAAAAATACTAACCCTGAGAATAATAATAGCTGCAATTGGGTCACAAAGTGCAAGGCTGTATTAGGTTCATAGGTGACGTCTCCTGATAGCATTGCATAAATTGGATCAGGGTAGATGCCTGGGGCAATACATATAACAGCGACTAATCCCATGGCTAATAACATGTTAAGCGGTGGATCTTTAGGGCGTAATCCAGAATCTTTTTGGAAAAATACAAACCATGGAAATTTAAGACCTACATATAAAAAGACGGCAGCTGAGGCAGCTGTCAGCATAAACCAAACAACGGCAAGATGTTCTTGCGCTGCTGCATCTGAAATCATTGGTTTACTGATAAATCCTGAGGTCAGCGGGAAAGAGGAAATGGCTAAGGCACCGATAATACCAAAAATACAGGTTAGCTTCATACTATGATATAAGCCGCCTAAATCAGAGAATTTGCGTTTATTTGTCATAAATAAAACAGATCCTGCAGACATCAGTAACAAAGCTTTATAAATGATATGAGAAAATGCGTGTGCTGCTGCACCATTCATAGAAAGTTCTGTACCGATACCAACCCCTGTGATCATAAAACCAACTTGGTTAATAATGCTGTAGACAAGAATACGGCGCATATCATTTTCTAAAATAGCATAGACAATGCCATAAAAAATCATGAATAAGCCCACATAAATTAATATTTGGCTACCGTAAAATAAGCTCAGTAAGACAAAAACAGCGGTTTTTGTGGTAAAAGCAGAAAGAAAGACGGCACCACTAGGCGAAGCTTCAGGATAAGCATCAGAGAGCCATGAAGAAAATGGCGGTGCCCCTGCATTAATTAATACCCCAATTAGGATTAACCACATGGCAACGCCTGAAAGTTCGCCATCAAATAAAGCAGAGAAATCATTGACGACAAAATGGGGTAAGGCAATGCTATTTGTGGCATAGACATGTGCAGTAATCCCTATCATCAAGATGACTCCCCCAACAAAATGTAAGAGGGCATAACGTAAGCCTGCAGCACGTGCTTTATCAGTATCGGCACTCCAAATCACTAAGGTAGAGCCAATGGTCATGATTTCCCAGAAAATAAAAAAACTGATTAAATCACCAGCAAAGACAACCCCGATTGCACTACCTGCGTATAAAAAGGCAGCAGATAACTCTTGTGGGCGTTTTTGATTTAAGGCAAATAAACCTCCTGCAAAGGCTGCCAAGGTAAAAACCGTTGCAAAAATGATGCTATAGGTATTAATTTGCACTAATGTTATCGTATAGCTTAAAAAGTCAAATTGTACTTGGATATCAGTGGGTAATGTCCAAATATGCGCTAAGGCAAGCAGTGGCATGACCAGTGTAATAATGTGGCGCACGGTGCCGCGTGTGAGTGCAATTAATGCCGCTGCGATAAAAAAGCTTATTGCGGGGGTCATTTCAATTGGCATCATGATTTTTCTCGTAATAATCTTCAGGGCGTTTCAGCCAAAAGCCCAGTAATTTTGATAAGACAACAATCCCTACACAGGTAAGAACACTAAACCATGCATGAAATGAAAAACGCCCATCAATTCCAAAGTGGGGATGAGGATGTACAAAAAATTGTGCTATTAAGGTAGCCAATAAAATGCATACGAAAATAAGCCAATATCGTGCAATTTGACGAGGGCTAAAATCTGTATATTCTTTACTGGCAGCGAGTAATTTTTTTATAATTTTTGGCATCACTTGCTCCATTACTCAGGCTGAAGGAAATATAAACCACTGGTTAATTCCAATAGATAGTTTGTACCGAAGAAAAGTAAAATGGTTCCTGCTGCGGTGATCGTTAGCGCGATAACAATGGTTTTTGGTGCTTCACCATGGCTGACAGGTTCAGGCAAAGGTTTAAAGAAAGCAGCGTAAATAATCGGTAAGAAATAAGAAGCATTGAGTAGTGTACTGATGACAATCACACTCACTGCAAAAATATGTTCTGCTGCAATAGCACCCGTTAACATATACCATTTACTGACAAAACCAATGGTAGGTGGGATACCAATCATTGATAAAGCCCCAAGGCTAAACGCGCCCATTGTCCACGGCATGACCCGCCCTATCCCATCTAGTTCACTGACTTTTTTCTTATGGGCTGCGGTATAAATAGAGCCTGCTGCAAAGAAGAGGGTAATTTTACCCACTGCATGGGCAGCAATATGTAAGACGGCACCGAGTAGAGAAAGCGGAGCCAGTATGGCGGTTGCCATCGTAATATAGGAAAGTTGGCTAATTGTAGAATAGGCTAGACGTTTTTTAAGATTATCTTGGCGTAAGGCAACTGCAGAGGCTAATAGAATACTAATACCTGCAATATAGGCTAGCCATCCACCTGCAATCCAATCTGTCGCAATTAAGCTTTGTAGGTGTTCTACCCCAAAGATGTAGACAATGATTTTTACAACAGAAAATACCCCCGCTTTGACCACTGCAACAGCATGTAATAAAGCACTGACGGGAGTGGGTGCAACCATTGCCGCAGGTAACCAGCGATGAAAAGGCATTAAAGCCGCTTTACCAATGCCATACATAAATAAGGCAAGTAAAATACCCATCATCCACATACTTGGCGCATGACCAATAATAGTAAAGACACCTTCTTCTCTAAAGGTGATGGTGTCTGTTAAATACCATGTCCAAATAATTGCAACCAGCTGGAAACCAATAGAGGTGACCATTAAGATACCTAAATATACACGCCCTGATTTACGTGCTTCTTCTGAACCTGTATGTACGACCAATGGATAGGTCACAATGGTCATAAATTCATAAAACGTAAAGAGGGTAAATAGGTTATCTGATAGGGCAATTCCCATTGCAGCAGTAATAGCCAGTGCAAAACAAGTAAAAAAACGTGCTTGATTTTCTTCTTTATTACCACGCATATAACCGATTGCATATAAAGTGGTAATCGGCCATAAGAAGGAAGCAACCAACGCAAAGATTAAGCCAATGGGTTCGATAGAAAATGCCAGTGGTAGGTTTGGCATAATTTCTACTAATACAAAAGAGGGTAATGTTTCACCATCTGCTTGTAAGTAAATTTGTGTCAGCGATAATACAACAGAAAATAAGCAAACACCTGCGATAATGGCAAGTGCTTCCCGTAGATTTGGGGAATGTCTAAATAATATTGTTGTCAGGGCTGCAATAAGGGGAATAAGTAAAGCTAAAATAAATAATGTATTCATTATGTCACAATCCCCAATAGCACTTTGGCAGCTTGTTCAGCAAAACCAACTGTATAATCTGTATTAATACCAAAGAATATGGTTATTAATACTAGTACCCATAGGGGAATAAGCAGGCTAAGCGGGGCTTCTTTCTGGCTGCCTTCTTCTACAGGTTCATAAAAATAGGCAATTTCTACTAATCGCCATACATAAATAAGGGCGAGTAATGAACCAATAATTACAATGGCTAACATGATCCATGCTTGTTTTTCCATTAAGGCAAGCACTAAATACCATTTAGAAATAAATCCAGCAGTTAATGGCACACCAATAAGACTTAAACCAGCAATTACAAATGCTAAAGTTGTCCATGGCATCCGCTTCCCAATCCCTCTAAATTCAATCAGGGTTGAATTACCGAGCTGATAAGTAATGGCTCCCATGGCTAAAAATAAAGCACCTTTGGTAACTGCATGATTAGCAATATGAACAATACCAGCGGTTAAACCATAGAGGTTTGCCATACTAATGCCTAAAATGATATACCCAATTTGCGCTAAACTGGAGAAAGCAAGCACTTTGCGGACTTTATATTGAAAAATGGCATTAAGTGAACCGATAATAATGGCTAAAGCAGATAATACCATCAACATTTCTGCTACAGGCATGGTTTCAAAGGAAAACTCATAGCCAAATAGCATAAAAAAGAAGCGTAATAAAAGGTAAATACCTACTTTTGTGGCGGTTGCAGCAAGAAAGGCAGCAATAAAAGAGGGAGAATAAGTATAAGCATTAGGTAGCCACATATGCAGAGGAAATAGGGCAATTTTTAAGAAAACCCCTACAGTAATAAATGCAAAGGCAGCAAGGATAGGGCGCGGTTGTGCTTGATCTATATTAGCAATATGTTGTGCTAAGCCATCAATATTTAAGGTACCTGTCATCATATAGAGTAACCCAATCCCAATTAAGATAAAGGTTGCACCAATAGTCCCTAAAATTAAATAGTTAAATGCAGAAGATAAAGCTTTTTTGTCTCGCCCCATACCAATTAATGTATAGGTGGCTAAGGAGGAGATTTCTAAAAATACATAGATGTTAAACGCATCATTAGTAATTACAATACCTAATAATCCAGCTAAACAGAGTAAAAACGCAGAATAAAATAAGGGTATTTTGTTGTGCGAAATTTCTTGTTCTACACTCAGGCGTGCATACGGCAGCATAATAGCTGCCATTCCTGAGACAACAGTCAGTATAAATCCTGATAGTACATCAACACGATATTCAATTCCAAAAGGAGGTGCCCAGCCTCCCATGGTATAACGAATTTCTTCCCCTGTTGTCATCACTTCTGTCAACAACAATAAGGAGATAATAAATGAGCTCCATGTCGCAATTAATGTTATCCACCATGACCAACGTATACGTGGCATCAGTGCACTAATAGGGGCTGCTAAAAGAGGAAGTACAATATGGAGGGCGGGCAGGTTATTCGACATGTTTACGACTTTGCTCCATATTTACTTCTTCTTCTTTATTGTCAATATCAATAATAATATCTTCTTCAACTGTGCCATAAGCCCCTTTAATACGTACAATTAAAGCTAAACCAACGGCTAAGGTGGCAACCCCTACAACAATAGCAGTTAGCATCAGTACATGGGGTAAAGGGTTTGTGTAAAGAATAGATTGTGTATTCGGATCTTGTGTTTCTAAGGACACTAAAATAGGTGCCATCCCACCTTTTACTTTACTAACTGAAATGTAAAACAGTAATACAGAAGTTTGGAATATAGACATTCCCATTAGTTTTTTAATTAGATTACCTGCCACAATCATGATATATAAACCAATGGAGAGTAAAAAAATTGCCATCCATGCATGATAGTGGTCAACTATATGACTAATTATATCCATCGTTTTGCTGTCCTCGTAAAGCAAAAGTGAAGAAAATAATCAGCATAACTGCACATACTGTTATCCCTATACCTAGTTCAATAATGATAATTCCCAGCTGCTGCCCTGATGTTTGAGAACCAGCAAGCACGGAATATTCTAAAAAATGTCCTCCCATGAGTAGTGCCACTACACCTGTTCCTCCATAGAGTAGTACACCCACTGATGCCAATATTTTCATGACAGATAAGGGAATGACTTGTAAGGCCTCTTTTGCACCAAAAATTAATGCATATAAAATAAAGGCGGTTGCCACAATAACCCCTGCTTGGAACCCGCCACCGGGGCTATATTCACCATGTAGCTGTACATAAAAACCAAACATTAAGATAAAAGGTAAAATCATTTTAGTAATGATACGTAAGACCAATTGATCTTTCATGATTTATCCTTTTTTTGTTCGTTTACATTTTGGGCTTCTTCATCTTCTTTTAGATTTCCACCTAAAAGAAGCAATACCCCAACAGCAGCCATAAAGACCACAGCGGCTTCACCTAAAGTATCAAAACCTCGATAACTGGCGAGCACAGAGGTGACGATATTGGGAATACCAATTTCTTCGGCTGATTTTGTAATGTAGTGTTGGGTTAATTCGCTACTTTGTGCTGGAGAATTAGGATCTCCAAAACTTGGCATATCAACTGTAGCATAAAGTAATGCTGATCCTGTGATGATGATCACCACTAGAGGGATCAATAAATTATAGGAGGCACCTTTGTCTTCCGTTCCGACAAAAATCAAGGTGCACAAAACCAGTACAGTCCCTACACCCGCGCCTACTGCTGCTTCAGTAATGGCAACATCAGGGGCATCAAGTGTTAAGTATAAAGCCGCCATGAGTAAGCTAAAAATACCCAATAAAATTGCAGCAGCCAGTAAATTACGTGTCATAACAATGACAAGTGCAGTACTCAGCAGTAAAAAAGGCAGGGCAATATGTGCAAAATTTAAGAGATCGGCAGGATCAATCATTAGAAGTACGCTCAGGTAGGTCTTGTTGTATAGTTTTAACCCCTACAGGCTTGATACCACTTGAAATAGCCGCTTTTGCTAAGGCATGGCAAGCTGTTGGGCTGGTCAATAATAGAAAGACCATGAGTAAGACTATTTTCAGTGTAACAAGTGTCAGTCCTGTTTGTAGCATGACACCTAATAACATCATTGGCATCCCTAAAGAGTCTGTGATGCCAGCGGGGTGAAAGCGGGTAAACAAATCAGGCATACGTATAATCCCTACTGAGCCTGAGATGACAAAAAAGCCGCCTCCTATCAGTAGCACCCAACTTGCTATTGTGAGTACAATATCCATAAAGTCTACTCGTTAGTTATCCGTATCTGAACCAAAACTCTTATTTTTAAAGAATTTTAAGAAGGCAATAGTGGAAGTGAAGTTAATTAATGCATAGACTAACGCAATATCTAAATACATAGGATTATCAACCATTGCTCCAATTAATACGATCAAAATGACCGTATTGGTACCAAATAAATTTGCCGCCAACATACGATCATGTGGGGTGGGTCCTAACATTGCACGAATAATGACCAGTGCCATACTAATAAAGATGGCAATCATAGCAGCCAGAAACATCATAACTTACAGTTCCTATTTTTGAATATCGTAATGATCTTCAGCAGTGATGAAGTTACGTACACGATTCCCCATCTCCCCTTTATTCAGGTCATCAAGTCCTGCGTGGGTTAAGGTATGGACTTCTAACATATCATCTTTGACATCAATACAAACAGTACCAGGGGTGAGCGTAATGGAGTTAGCATAGACAGCTTTCCCTACATCAGATTTTTGATTGGCAGGAATCCATGCAATAGCAGGACTGATAATGGGCTTTGCTTGCCACACAATACGTGTTACAGCCAAACTGGAGAGTATAATTTCTTTTGCAATCCATACCCAATATCCAAGAGTACGCATTGTGAGGTGGAAGTAGTGGCTTTCATGATCAACCACATCCATACGGTGGGCGATATAAACAGCAAAAGCACAAGAGAGAGCCCCTGCTATGATAAAAAAAGGGCTAAAGAAACCTGAGAAAATAAGCCATGTTATAAACAGCACTATAAACAGGTTAAAGGTATGTGTTTTATTCATTTTTATAATAAACAATATAGGTGTAAATAGATTGGTTCCAAAATCTATTTCAGATTAGTTGATCATGGTGCTTAAGTGGCGGGTAAGCATTTTAATTTTGAATATGAAATTAACGAAGTTTTAATTATCCGTCAAGTTTTATCCTAATAAAAATCTATGCTGTTTAATGAAATATTCTTACCAAAATAGATTCTGCCATTAGAGATGGGTACACATACTTGTTTTTTCAATTTATTACTGAAGTTACGCACTCACTAAAAAGTTATGATATCCATCAAACCTTAGCGGTATTGCACTGCCATTAAGTTAAGGATTATCTGGTTCCACATGCCCCTCATTACAACGCAGAGCATCACTGCCATTAAGTTAAGGATTATCTGGTTCTCATACACCACGTTTTAACAAGGAAAGTATGAGTGATCCATAGGGTGGAATAGCTGTGTGCCACGGTACCTTATATTTCCCCCTCTCGTTCCCACGTGTCCTTACGCCACTGCCATTAAGTTAAGGAAAATTCATCTATACTTAAAGCTCATTTAAAAGGTATTGGGAAGCACAATGAATAAAAAAAACAGCTAGCTGCTATAGAAAAAACTAGAAC
>Ga0193958_1000028_pt1 | contig 93066 bp, 63 predicted proteins | sample FB_1_MG_FD_140320 | JGI IMG/M metagenome (GOLD analysis project Ga0193958, IMG submission 140320) | Microbial mat bacterial communities from the Broadkill River, Lewes, Delaware, United States - FB_1_MG | ecosystem: Environmental > Aquatic > Freshwater > River > Microbial mats | place: USA... | reverse complement strand
CTCAATCTCATCAAAAGTGAGAAGAGTAGCAAGGTCGGTGTAAAAACTAAGCGAGCTAAAGCGGGTTGGGACAATCAGTTCTTGCTCAAAATCTTGGGAATGATTTAAGCCCGATTGCCCTGGTTTGCTAAGCTATTGCTTTGTAACTCATTGATATTGCGCGTGAACAGTTACATTGGAACGACACGGTGTTTGGGTATACGCACCTCAGATTATCTGAGAAACCTTTACAACGAAGGACCTCGGGGTGACCCGATTAGCCAATTACCGTTGGATAAAGCGCTGCAAGCCACTGTTTAGGGCGTGAACGCTTACAATGGATCTACTTAACGCTATTGATGAGTACCCGTTCACGGGGTTAACTTATTGATTTATAAGTTGTTGATTTTTAGCAATGGGTAAAACTTGGTGCAGGAAAGCCATTTTTTCCAACTTTATAAGAAACTATACTTTTCAAGCTATTGATATTTATTAGTTTATTTTTTTACTACCCCCCGTGAACGGTTACAGATCCATTAGGTTGGCAGAGCGACTCTTAATGGTTAAAAACTTACCACATTCTGAGCTGAATGGCTATGTGACGGCGTGAACGCTTACGAGGCCTATTTGCCTATAAGTTTTTCAAAGGAGTCAGCTAAAACGCTACTCAGTTTTTTGTTCCCTATGACCCTATCAAGCACAAGATCTGCAATAGTTCTCAGAAAATCAGCTTGTGGCATCGTTGAGTTTCGAGCAAAGTACTTGCCTTGCCATTTGATGCTCAAGGCTGTGAGCCCTTTATACATCAACTCACCCTCCTTACTAACTAGCTTGTCCTGATCTAGAGTATTCGCTGCTATCATTGCATAACAATCTGGGACTTTATCTGTCAGCATTGCAACTTTGCACTTTGAAAGTCCAGCAAGCAAAGAAAGAAAGGATTGCTCAGGGGACAGCGTCAAACATAATCTCACACCAGGAACAGAAGCAAGCTTATTAAAATCCAGATCATTAAACAGGTCTGAGTTTGAACACCAGAACCCAGCATTAAACCCATCTTTTATTTCAGGGTTTGATATATTAATTAACTCCTTAGACCAACGCTTAAAATTTCTACCTCGCTGGGAGCGAGCAGCAAATACAAGTTCACCAGGGCCCAACTTATCAAAAACCTGACCTAAGTTATTTAATAGCACAACATTGGCATCTAGAAAAATAAACTTCTCGTTACTCTCATTGAATACATTAAACTTTCGAAAGTATCTCCATGACTTAACTCCCGCCCTATACTCTTCATCTTTATAAATAGCTTTACCTAAGGAGTCCCACCTCTCAGAAGGCTCAACAAGAGTTGCTCCATATATAGAACAGAGCTGCCTAGTTAACTCTATATCATCATCAAATGGAATTACTTTGATAAGATTCTCAACATTGCTCATATTACTTTCAAGTAGTGTAGCAAGAGATGAAAGTCTGCTATCGCTACACATTGTATATATTATATTTTTTCCATTCGAGCTTGATAGTGTCGAATGATTAAAATCAAGATCATATCCTAATTTTTTAAGGAGGTCCTTATTAAGCTCTGAGCCAGCAAACTCTATTAGCTCTGAATCATAGTTAACCAAGTACTCCTTGTTTTTGAAGTACTCCGACTTATCAAATTTCTTACTTGTTATATAATCTTCTTTGCCCTGTCTTTTCTTTTTATCATTCATATTTTGTGTGACATTTTCAGGAACTAAAAAGTCCACACTATTTTTTTCTAGCTTAAGTACTGTACCAACATTTTTTATCGCAGTTGCCGGATCCTTTAGCAAGTCCTCATAGCGAACCACGACACCATTTTTTTTCTCTACTAGAGATAAATGATTCCAGACTATTGATGACCACATTTGCAGTGGATTCTTAAAATAATACTCCGGACTAAGCTCTTCTCCTTCATGAAAGTATATAATTGGATTTAACAAGAAGTTTCTAAAGCTGGAAGTATCACAGCGAATATTTCTTCCATTTTTTTTCGCATAAGAGAAGATAGAATCAAGGGTAGATAGCGGATGCTTAACAACTAAGAGCACACCCTCATCACTATAACTATTCTGTGATGAACTCGTATAGGTTGGCATTGGCCCGTGCTTCCACCCCCATTTATCGTAGCTCACTTCAACTTTGTAGTTGTACTCAAGAAGAGTCCTAGTGTAATTCGTCCCACTCCTAAAAAGACCTATCAAACAAACTTCTTTGACCATTTTGTGATTTTCCATACTAGTAACGATGAATTCTATAAATTATAGTAATTTTTTTAAGTGAGATGAATCGCGAGCACTACAAGAACGACGGCTTAGATTATGCGCCCTGATTACCAGCAGCGCTCACTAGGATATGTGCTTTCCTATAATAGGGGTTAGCTTTCCTAAAACTTTTAAATACCCTGCTAAGTTATGTTGATCAGTATCTATCAAGTTTATATTCACCCGGCTATTTTTTTTCATAAAATCGGACTGCCTTCTGTCAAAGATATTACCTTCACCCACATAAATATTATGCTTGCTTACATTAGACTCAATCAAAAAATCATCCAGAAATGGATAGTCAAACTTACCCACCCTACCCACTCTGGGGTCACGTGGTTTAAAGAACTTAAAGACATCTGCGTCAATCCTAATCTGGGGTGAAAAAGCTATTGAGGCCTCAGCCCTAAGTAATTCAGCGAAAAGAATTGCAGCATAACCACCACTACTTGCCCCCATAGTAACTATTTTTTGAGTAGACTGAGGCAGGACCCCCTTCAAGGTGTGCACTGTAGTATCGATACTCACTGACAAACCTAGAAGTCCCTCTTGATACCAAATTTGGGAAAAATCTTTGATAAAACATAAGTTACAGTCCAAAGAGTTAACACTTTTCATAAACTCCGCCCTAGGCATACCTGGCTGAGTTTGTAAGCCGGCAAAGACCATTAACGTTACAGGCCGGTTATTATCATAAACCTCAATGGGGGAAAGCTCAGGAATTAACCCACTAATATTTGATGACATTCCTCTGTTAACCTGCTCATGCAGAAGCGCTATTTTCGCTTCGAGTCTCGTTATTCTTTTTCTTAGTGCTTTTTCATCCATTCTTCAGCCATCCCGTTGGTAACTCAACATACTCACTGAGACCTTTCAGCATTGGCTCATAGTAGTCATCAAGCCTCACTCTCAGCTCTGGAGGCATGCTTCTTTTACCTTTGGTGGAGTAAACACGCTCAGATATAACATTCTCAAATCTTTTCTCAGCAGGAACTGTTAATTCTAAAAAGCCATATAGATCACTAATTAAATCATCAGGTTTAGCAGCTATATCATCGTAAAATTTAACTAAAGTTTTATCTAGTAGAGAGCTTCTCTCCAGAGCTTTAAATGTTTTTAAATAATTAGACCTTGGCTCGACATCCATACCAGTCGTACACAACCGGAACAACTCATCAAGTCTGTGGTAATTTTCATCCAAAAAACCAGAAACGCCACCTGGAAATTTTTTCTTACCTTGAAGTACACCAGACCAAGCTCTTTCACTTGGATGTCGAAGAATGAATAAAAGCTTCAAATTTCGAGAGATCCTAGCCATATGTTTAAACCCTTCATCTCCAATAACTGCATAGTCTGGGGTTATATCCATGGAATATATTTGATCCCCTCTGGGTCTTAACATATTCATATACCAAGAGTCATTTGGCGCACTAGATAAGTGCAAAAATTTTCTAGACGCTCGATATGCTGAATTTACTTGATACTTTGGGTCACATAGCAGATTACCCTCATCACCACTCAGCCACCCTTCTAAAATTCTTTGTAAGTCTAAACCTCGTCGTTGAATCATCTTAATTAAATGAAACGCACGCCAATTATTCAAATGTGGCGCACTACAATATAAAAAATCAAAATAATGAACCTCCTTAACATACGGGCAGCATGCAAACCTATCATCTTGACTCAATACAGAATGTAGCCATGAGGTACCTGCTTTTTGGGCGCCTATACATACAAATAAGTTATCTATCAGTGATTCCTCAGCCATCTTATTTAAAAGTCTCCAATAAAAACTGCTTATTATCTTTAAACTTCCTCGCTAATTTAGTCTTAACCGAGCTATTAACGGAGGCAGTATTCCCTATAGAATTCACCTTGGTAGACATAATATCTTTAAATTTTACATCATCGATATCGATATTCAAAAAATCCTCAATATTACATCTAAACTGATCAGGATCTTCAATCATTTTCTCAAATGACAAAAAAAGTATGTTATCAAAATACCTTCCAAACCTATTAAGTGCAGACTCATAGTCATTAAGCTCTGACTGCTGCTCTATCCACTCAGGCATTTGATCTAGAGTAAGCTCCAAGTCTCTCTCAAAATTCTTTTGGTCATAATTCGGGTTATCGTAATTCTTTAGTAGTTTGAATGCAGAAAGAAAACGTTCTACTGGATCCCGGGAAATAAGAATAATATGGGTATCACGACCCAAGTCTTTCGCCATTTGAGCAACCCCTTCCTCCGGAAGTATCATATACTCAGGCGTAATCTCTCCCAAAAAGTTACTACCTGATATACAGGGACGGAACAAGTCGATGTAATCTATGTCTTCAACCGGATTATTAGCCAATATTTTATTTGCTCGAATAAAACACTGATACTTTTTATCAATATAGCCAAAAGACTTTGCAGAAATCAGACGATCTATTTCTCTATTTAGCTGCCTATTAGAGAAATCAACCAATACATCGGGGGATCTTACCTGAAATAAAGTATCGTAGTAATGCAACTCCTTAACTGGATGCATAAAGACAGGCGAACACTCATCCAGCACTTTATGCAAAAGAGTTGACCCGGCTCTTTGGGAACCTATTCCAACTAAAAAACTTGTCATAACCCTACCTTGTAGTATTGAACTAGCTCTTTGACTTGTTCGTCAACAACTCTCAACCTATTAGTGAGGGTTGAGTCTTTAAATTTAGATGGTTTTTTATCTATATTTTTTACTATTATCGACAAGTCCTTCTCTGTTGGAGGGAATACATAACCTCCCTCTCCTTGAATAATATCTTCACCTATTCCTCCTAAATTACTTGTCATCACCCAGCACCCACAAGCTGCAGCTTCACGAGTTACCAATCCATAGCTTTCGGGCCAAATAGATGGCGCAAACAATACGTCTATCTTAGCATACAGATCGACAATACTGCTTTGACTCTGCCGCCCTAAAAAAACTACTTTTACTTTATCCCAATACTCAACACTCTCGTAATCCGAAGGCTTCGAGTGGTCAACCACTAGCATTTCAATATTCTCTGGCTGTAAATCAGTCATTACATTTTTTACCAAATAATATCCTTTGTGTGCACTCATACCACCGATATGACCACACACTACTTTATTAGTATAACTAGTATCTTTATTTCGCCATTTGGTGGATGACGATATTCCATTTTTAGTAACCTTGATATTGGGGACGCCATTCGCTCTATAGATGTTAGCAAACGCATCTGAAACAGTGAGTACTGTTTCGGCATTATTAATTAACTTTTTCAAATAGATTTCTCTGGCAACTGAGTCCTCAAAACTAATGCCATTAGAAAGGACACGATTATGGTAATTATCCAAATGCCCCTCAGGGTATACACGGCCCTCCCCATCAACCAGAAACTGATGATCCGAAATCCACCAAGCATCATGAGCTGTAATGATATATGGAATAGCCATATCATAGGCCGCCTCAACTATGGACCCCGTCAGGCGTTGAACGCAGTGGAAGTGCACTTTATCAGGTTTCTCTAAGTCTAAAAACTCCGTGAAAATCTCATACATACGTTCGTCTTTAGCATGCCAGTCCATATTCTCACGAAATAATACGCTAGACTTATAAACCCGAACTCCTTTATACGTATAAGCAGTTACATTGTATGGCTGAGTATTATTCGCTTCAGCAGTAAATACACAAATATCAAATTTATCTCTGTATTGATCTAACAAAACATCAAAATTATCTGAAACTACGCGAGTTGCCCCCCCAAGGGCTTGAGGTGGAAAGAACACATTTACTATGCAAATTTTAGGTTTCTTCTTTTCTTCCTCAACGTAAGTAAGTTCATTAATGTACTTGGAAAGCCCCCTACCTAACTCCTGTACTGAGTAACTCTGGCGAACTCGCTCCTGAGCATTACTGCCAATAGCTTTCCTCAGCTTCTCATCGGTAATCAATAAATGGAGATATTCATACCACTCATCAACCGTTTCTGCCAAGAAAGCATCCTCTCCATGCCTAATAACATCTCGATAATTTTCAGTTGAACTAAGTATTGATGGAATCTCGAAACAAGCCGCCTCAAACCACTTAAGTTCACTTTTTGCACCATTGATCTGATCATCATGCAGCACTGCCAAGTTAATATCTGCTTTGCTAAGATACACGGAGTAGGTCGTAACATCACTCAACTTAGGTAGTTTACGAAACTGCGACTTGAAGCGACTCTGAAATTTTTCAGGCAACTCTAGATGCCCCATAATAACCAGCCTAACGTGAGGGAACTCTTGTAATACCTTTTCTATCGCGGGAATAGCCAGCTCGATAAAGTCAGCATTATGGGCAAGCGTACCGCTTCCATAGAAAAGCGTCAAAGAATCTCTTGACGCGGTATCTTTTGATGCGAACCAATTGAGACTATCCAAGCCATTTCGGTGAACATACCCTTTGCCTGCACGTGTCAATGGGGCAAGGAGCTCATGCAAAGGGTATGTCGAAGAAATCGAGTAGTCACACAAACTAATCGCTGCATTAGTCAGAGCCATTCCCTTGATTAGATCTTGATAGAGGTAAAACCCTACACTCCCGCCATAGGACTCTATTGACTCAGGGTAGTTTGGCAAAAAAATCTGATCATCTATCTCGTAAATAGCAACCTTTCCCATGGCCTTTGTAAGTGCGATCTGCCTAACGACCTGATTTACGGCTGGGACTCTATAAAAAATAACCACGTCAAAGAAAGGCATATTCACTTTCGCCGTATCAAGCTCCGTCCAACTGACAGTACAAACCTGATGCCCTTGGGCCTTAAGCTGCTCTACTTTCTGGTCAATTCTATATCGAATACATTGCTTAAGATGAAAGTCCCCAATAATCAGCACCTTCCTAGAATTGTTTCTCCAACCATCAATTCCACTTTTTTGATCATTCACAAAACGTAAGTTGAACCAAGTACTATACAAACTATATAATTTTTTGGTTCGCTTACCAGCCAAATCAAGCATTTCCTGCCTAGAGTCAGGCACTCCCTTTAGGCCGTCAAGAAGCCTCGATGTCTCTTCCCAGTACATATTGATGCAACCAAGAAAGCTATCACCGATTAACTTAGAGTCAGGCTCTACAGATAACCCCTTTATAAGTACATCCAAGGCTGCTATATTTTTGTTCTGGCGAGAATAAAGACTGCTCAAATTTTTATAGACCCACTCGCTTGCTCCCTCAGCAAGAATGGACTCTTTAAAATAAGCCTCTGCTTTTTCAACTTCTCCTGCATCAAGAAATATATTGCCCATCAGTTCGAAAGCACGGGAACTAGCATCAAAATGAATGGCACTAAGCAAATGGTTTTTGGCTTGATCTGTACGCCCCATACGAAGCATTTCTACCGCCAACGCCACATAAAGTTTGCCAGTTCTATCTGAGTTTCCGACATAACATTCAAAAGGAACTTCTCGCAGACCAACCATACTCAGGGCTGCGTCCTCTAGCCTTTCACTGCGACCTATTTTTTCTGAAGGTGAAGCGAACGACATCAGAATATCAACAACCTGTCCAAGTAGCGACTTATCTTTAACCCCCTGAGCATTTAACCAGTCCTCCGGAAGGAAAAATCTCTTTTCCTTAATTCCTTCGTTGAAGTAGTGAAACACCAAACTATAGTCACTTAAGTCACTATTATTTAAGTCACTATAGACCCCTCTGTAGAACCAAATGTGCTGCAAATACCATTTCGCTTTTGCAGAACTATCAAGTTGTCGCTGAAGGTAAAGCTCTAGAGTGGGCAGCCGCCCCTCTCCCTGCCCATACTCATCCCAGTGCTTTCGAAGCTCCAAGTCTGTAAATTCACTTAAGTCATCGTAATATGATCGATAAAACTCTACATCTACCTTCGCCACTTCTACCTTCGCCACTTCAGACCCATTTAGAAAAATCTTCTTCTCATGGTCCATATGGCTTTCTCTTGCAACTTTTAAAACAGTATTATCGACGTCAAAATCGGGCTTGCTTTCTCCCAATTGATTTCTTTCAGAATCACTACTTCGCTCATGCAATCTAGAGAAATTTGAGGCAGTCACAGCTTTTGTCAAAACCTCATAATGTATGTATTCTTTCATATTTATAGATATTGGTTGGTGGTATTACATTATTGATTGATTGGAATGTGTTGTAAACTTAAGTTAAGTAGCCTTCTAAAGGACTGCCCTTCTTTTAAGCGGGAGTTACTAGCTTTCATTTCAACGAATATGTTCATCACTTCAGTATCTATCTTCATTTAAAAATGATACCTAGTGTCAGCTTTTGAGTTACCATACTACATAGAGCAACCCAAACGAGCTATAAGTTATGAATTTTATTGTTACAGACATACCAGATGTTATTCTTCTGGAGCCGCAGGTTTTCGGCGACAAGCGGGGCTTCTTCATGGAGACTTGGCAGCAAAAAGAGTTCGAAGAGAATGTAGCACCTGTCAAATTTGTACAAGACAATCATAGTAAGTCAGCTCATGGGATCCTCCGCGGGCTACACTACCAGATCAAACATCCCCAAGGCAAACTCGTTCGTGTTGTGCAAGGTTCAGTGTTCGACGTTGCCGTTGATATGAGGAAAAACTCCCCCACTTTTGGTCAATGGGTAGGTTACGAACTATCAGAATCAAACAAACGCATGCTCTGGCTTCCACCCGGGTTTGCGCATGGTTTCTATGTGATGAGTAAGACCGCGGAGTTCGTCTACAAATGCACCGACTATTACGCCCCAGAGTTCGAAAGAAGCTTACTTTGGAACGACCCAACTATAGGTATCGACTGGCCAACAAACGGTCAAACTCCGCTCCTCTCTGAGAAAGATGCAAAAGGTGATTTATTTGGCGATGCGGATACTTTCGACTAAACCATGAAAGTACACTTCGTGTCGTTCCATGCCAAGCCGGAAGCATTTTTGGATGATGCTTCCTTTCGGTACCGCTGCGAAAACCTTTCAGTTGCCCTTACCCTCAAGGGTGTTAGCACCAAGCTCCAACACATTACTTCTTTTGCGCTAGAGCCAGGGATATCTCATGTGGTTTTTCATCGCCCAAAGTACTCCACGCGCTTCCGAAGGTTAATTAAACAGTTGAAGCTCGCAAACATTAAAGCGATTGCAGACTTTGATGATTTAGTATTCGATGAAGCCTATGTGGAGTTTAGCCCCGCAGTCCTCAACGACATACTGTCAGCCAAAAAAGTATCCAAAAAATACCGAGCCCACTTTGAAGCACTCTCTTTTTTCGAGAACATTAGCGTATCTACCCATACACTCGCCCGCTATGCTCAACGCTTGTTTCCCGATGCAAGCACTACTGTTTTGAATAACGCCACTCACTATAACTGGCCTTATAAGAAACCACTATCGTCTGCGTATCGTCGTCCAGTCATTACCTACTTCCCAGGAACCAGAAGCCATGATCGTGACTTCTGGCAAATTGAAGAAGTCATCGAATACTTCCTGCAACATAACTCTTCAGTAAACCTACTAGTTATTGGCCCTCTCCTTTCTCCTTTTCTAAATAAAGGAAACAAGCAGGTCAAGCACGTACGGAGATTGCCATTTATCAATTACACTCAGGCAGTTTCCAACGCGTGGGTAAACCTTCTCCCCTTAGAGCCAACACCGTTTAATCAATGCAAATCAGCACTCAAGGTCATAGAAGCCGCCGCTTACCATGCCCCCACAATTTGCTCTCCACTGCCCGACGCATTGCGCTTCGATGGCATCGGTGCCATCACTGCTATCGATCAACAGCAGTGGTTGAATAGTCTAGACAAGCTAATGGATCCGACGTTTTACAAGTCGACCATAAACCAGATTGAAAAACAGTTTTCGCAGGCGGCCGCCCCCGCACTAATGGCCGATACCTTTTGTGAAACCCATGGCCTCACCTCAAAGTAAACACATCTGATGAAAGCACTCGCATATATCTATTTTTGGATCGCGCAGCGCCGCCGCTCCCAAGGGCTTTACAATCAAGCAACCCTTCATTTTTTTGAGAAAGCATGCAACATATCTTCTAAAACAAGCTTTCATCTAGGGTATGCTAGATTTCAGCGCGATATAAACGGAGATATTGATCACAGAACAATCAACATCTTACATAAAGCCGCACGATCCTCCTTAGCTGACTCATCGGAAAGTATTCGTTTAAAGCGACTGCTGTCAGAGCCCTCAACTACTGAACTCAATCAGTCAGAGCCTAATAGCAAAGATAGTCAACCTCTCACCATTGATACCATCAATAACCGGCAAAAAATTTGGCGCCAGGAACTGTTTGACTACCTTCAAAACAAATCCATTGCCGTGATTGGCAATGGCATATCTCTTACCAATACCAACCTTGGCACAACCATCGATGACACAGACGTTATTTGTCGATTCAACCGCTATCCAAGCCAAGGAGACGTCAGCAACGATGTAGGTCAAAGGATTGACATTTGGATCACATCCCCAGATGTACTTGGAGAAAGAAATGACCTACCAAACAGCGTGAAGTGGATCATTATCTCTGGCGGCGACGTTCGTTACACACTACAAAACTGGAGTGGCGCAACTGCTCACTTAAAACAACAACGACGAGTCATCACAATTCCTCTGGAAGTATGGAGCCAGCTGGTTCGTAAATTTCAGGCACCGCCAAGTGCCGGGGTGCTGTGGCTACACTACCTGAGCACACAAAAACAATTAGAAGCTGACATTCATATTTACGGTTTTGATAAAACCGACCCCACGAATCATAACTACCATATTACCTCTAAATCATTCAAACCCTCTTCTAGGCATGCCTGGTCTAAGGAAAAAGCATACCTAGCGACACTTGAGCATGAGAAAAGGCTTACAACGCACCATGACATTAAAATTGGTGTCTTTAGCCGTGGGCTAACTAAAAACCAATATGTAAAGAGGCACCTTAGCTGCAATAACATTATCCTCAACCCACTGGATAATGAAGCTACTGAGGTCAACCTAATAGTCGGATGGGGAAGAAAGGCGAACACTTTACCCGCCATCAACTATGCAAAAAAACATAATTTACCCTATGCATCATTGGAAGATGGCTTCATACACTCCATGAGTCAAGGACGACTTGGCGCCAGCTCTTGGTCCTTAGTTATCGATAAAACAGGCTTATTTTATGATGCTACTCAGACCTCGGACCTTGAGCAGTTAATTAACGCAAGCTCACTTAGCAAGCAACAATACTTACGGGCACGTACTTGCCTAAAACTGATTACAGACCACCACATCACCAAATACAACAATGCAAAACTGCAATTACCCGAATCACTGCAGCGCTACACACTTCCAATATTAGTTATCGACCAAGTAGATGGTGACACTTCAATACCATACGCCTTAGCAAGCAAAGATAACTTTGCGCAAATGCTGGCTGCAGCAATTTCAGAAAACCCAGACTCAGACATCCTGATCAAAACACATCCTGATGTCATGGCAGGAAAACGAAAAGGTTGCTTAACACTCAATACTCCCTTGCCCTCTAATGTTCACTTACTCAGCGACAGCATTAACCCTTTAGTGCTAATGAAGCAGGTCAAGAAAGTGTATGTTGTATCCTCACAAACTGGCTTTGAAGCCCTACTACTGAATAAGCCAGTCGTGTGCTTTGGCGCCCCATTTTATGCAGGTTGGGGATTGACCGATGACAGACTACCTATAGACCTTCCTGTTTTTAAGCGACGCTCAGCACGCCCTGACCTACTAACACTATTTCATGCAACTCATATTCAATATTCGCGCTACTTGGATCCAATATCACAAAGACCTTGTGAGCTGGAAGCAGTGCTAAACTACGTAAAACTTCAATACGAACATTACGAGAAAAATACCGGAAAACTTTTTTGTTTTGGCTTTCCGCTCTGGAAAAAGCGATTTGTACCTTACTATCTAAAAAGTCTAGATAATGAAATCCACTTTATTAGAAATGAAGCACAAGCTCAGAAGCCTGGCTGTGATGAAAGTAGCAGAATATTGATCTGGTCTTCACGGCACGAAGCTGCAGCAAAGAAAATAGTCGACAAAACCTCAGCCAAACTCATTAAGATTGAAGATGGCTTTCTCCGCTCCGTTAATTTGGGGTCGAATTACGCGCCGCCTTCCTCACTAGTATTTGACTCACGGGGGATATACTTTGACCCTAACCAACCATCAGATTTAGAACACATTCTGCTCTACCACCAGTTTGATGAAGCATTAATTACGCGTGCTAAAAACCTTAGAACTCAGATTACTGCCTTAGAAATAAGTAAATATAATGTCGGCACAAGACAGCCAGAGAACTTATTCCATTGCCCCGAAGGAAAAACCGTCATACTCATTCCGGGACAAGTCGCAGATGATGCATCGATAGAACTAGGATGCAGGGAGATCAAGGACAACCTAAGCCTCATCAAACTTGTCCGACAGCGCAATCCCGACGCTTACATTGCTTACAAGCCTCACCCGGACGTTGTCAGTAAAAACCGCAAAGGTGAACTGAGTTGGAGCGCAATAGAATCTTATTGCGACCAGATAATCTACAACACAAGCATTACAGACTGCTTAAAGCAAGCTGATGAAGTTCATACGCTGACATCCTTAGTAGGCTTTGAAGCACTAATGCGAGAGCTACCGGTATACTGCTATGGCTTACCGTTTTATGCTGGCTGGGGCCTAACTCAAGATGAGCATGCAATCCCTAGACGTAACAGACAACTTACTCTGGATGCCTTGGTGGCGGGAACACTCATTGTGTATCCACGCTACTTTGACTGGACATCACGCTCGTTTACGACACCAGAAAGGCTGGCAGATGAGCTACACCTTCGAAAAACAAACCATATACCCTCAAAAACCCTACAAGATAATGCCTTAGTTCAAAAAATTGATTATTTTCTAAACTTAATCAAGGCAGTCATTTCACCATCATTCAAATGAAAAACGTAGATGCTGAGTCAATGTATCAAGCCAATAATATTGTCCGCCCATCGATTAACCGATAAACTGTGCCGATATTGCGCGCGATAAACTTGCAAGACGACCCAATCCCCGCATCAACAGGACACTTTATCCCACTTTCATCACAAGGTAGGATCAATTTGCCGTAAAATATGCCCTAGGATAACTATAATTCATATTCAATGCGCATCAAAATAGACCCGCGACGCTTAACCAGTAGGTAACACTTTGAACAACAAAGATAAAAGAATTGCGATTATCGGCATGGCTTGCCGACTTCCAGGCAACATCAAGTCTCCTGAAGATTACTGGCACGTATTGAGTGAAGGCAAGGATGTGGTGACTGAAGTAAGTAGTGACCGCTGGGGAACCGACTTTTACTCTCACCCTGACAAGAACGAGCCCGGTAAAAGCTACACGTTTGCGGCAGGTGTTTTAGATAACATTGATTTGTTTGACCCAGCGTTCTTCGGCATTTCACCAAGAGAAGCAGACCAAATGGACCCACAACAGCGGCTGCTATTAGAGCTAGCGTGGGAGACTTTAGAAAATGCCGGTGTTCCCGCTGAGCGCATCAAAGGCTCCGAATGTGCTGTCTATGTCGGTATTGCCAGCAATGACTATGCTCACAGGAGAACTGACGATTTAGCCTCTCTTGATGCCTACACCATGACCGGCAATACAGCGAGTGTGGCCTCAAACCGTATTTCCTACACTTTTGACCTTCGCGGCCCTTCTGTTTCGGTTGATACTGCCTGCTCTTCCTCATTGGTTGCAATTCATGAAGCGTGCAAGTCTCTGTGGTTGGATGAGGCTCCGGTCGCCCTATGTGGCGGCATTAACATGCTCGTTCATCCATTCCCTTTTGTAGGCTTTTCAAAGGCTTCGATGCTTTCTCCTACAGGTCGATGCCGTGCATTTGATGCATCAGGTGATGGCTATGTCCGCTCAGAGGGCGCGGGAATGCTATTGCTTAAACCACTCGCTCAGGCGGAGACAGATGGCGACCGCATCCATGCGGTTATTGTAAACTCGGGTGTCAATTGTGATGGTAATACTTCAGGCATCACGGTGCCGGGTATGGAGACGCAAAGCGCCCTTCTGGAGCGTGTTTATCGTGGAACCGGAGTAACTGCGGATGACTTAAGTTATGTGGAAGCTCACGGTACCGGTACTCCGGTTGGGGACCCTCTTGAAGCAACCGCTCTGGGTAATGCCCTAGGCAAACTACGCGATACAGAGAAGCCATTACTTATTGGTTCAGCAAAAACGAACCTAGGTCACCTCGAAACTGCCTCTGGTATGGCTGGGTTTCTAAAGGCAACGCTATCTCTAAAAAACAAGACGATTCCCTCATCCTTACACTTCAAAGCGCCCAATCCGAATATCGATTTACAGCGACTTAACCTAAAGGTAGTAACGGAAAACACTCCTCTAAGCCAACAAGCTAAGCCCCATTATATTGGGATTAATTCATTTGGTTTTGGTGGAGCGAATGCCCACATTTTGCTAGAAGAGTATAAGACTCCTACAAGCGCTTCTCGTGCCACAGAAGCCCCAGAAATAAATCCTCCTTTGATACTTTCTGCCCGTACGCCCGCCGCACTTAAGGCGCTAGCCGCTCGCTATGCTAATCAACTACAAGCAGTAGGAAGTAGTCGCTTTTATGATATTGCATACTCAGCCAGATTTAAGCGATCGAAGTTTTCAAATGCACTAGCCCTCTCAGGCCTTACTGGCGAGACAGCAATCGATAGCCTTCGGGACTTCGCTGAGTCGGGACGATCCGAACACATCACCACCGGCGAGAATATCAACAATGCAAAACTAGCATTTGTGTTTACAGGTAACGGATGTCAATGGCAAGGAATGGGTCAGGCCCTATATCAAGATAACGCTATATTCAAGGATGCTTTTAATAGCGTCGACCAGATACTAAACTCAATAGCACCAGACTATTCACTCATAGAAGCGCTGATGCAAGACGAGGAAAACTCATCACTTGAGCGCACTGAAATTGCACAACCACTACTATTTGCCATTCAAGTAGCGATTGTTTCGGTGCTTGAGACTTACGGTATTAAACCTGAGGCGGTCCTTGGGCACAGTGTTGGTGAAGTCGCCGCAGCTTGGGCATCTGGCGCATTAAGCTTAGAACAGGCAACGCACGTCATTTATTTCCGTAGTCAAGCCCAAGCGCTAACTGCTGGGCAAGGCCGCATGGCCGCCATTGGGGTTAGCAGAGAATTACTTACTGAACTTCTGACACAGATTGATGGCGTTGCTTCCATTGAAGTTGCGGGTGAAAATAGCACGAATGCTTTAACCATCGCCGGCGACCTTGATGATATAGAAAGGCTTGGCGCATTACTCAGCTCACAAGGAAAGTTTTACCGATTACTTGATCTAAACTATGCTTTCCATAGTCGTAAAATGAACCCGATTGAAGAGTCGGTCAAAGCCAACCTAAGATCGCTGACGCCCCTAAAAGAGTCATCAAGCTTTATTTCTACCGTTACCGGCGCCCCACTCTCAGGTACTGAACTTGGAGCAGAGTATTGGTGGAAAAACATTCGACACCCTGTGCTATTTGGCAAAGCCATTGAACACTTGATCGACGATGGTTACAACGTGTTTGTTGAGATTGGCCCACACCCAATTCTGCGCAGCTATATTAATGAGTCGCTGAAAAGCAAAGGCACTCATGGACAAGCGCTAGAAACGCTAAAGCGCAAACAAGATAGCCAGAAACGCCTACATAACAATGCGCTCAGAATTATTCTAAGCGGCTGTAATATTGATGAGCATAAACTGTTCCCAGTTGAAGGGAAGCATGTAGAGCTACCAAGTTACCCGTGGCAAAAAGAACGTTATTGGTATCCATTAACCGCCGAAGGTTATAACTTGGTTAACCGTCGTCGTGAGCACCCACTTCTGGGATATCGCTTAAAGGACAGTGATATTACTTGGGAGAACAACCTAGACACCACTGAACTCCCCTACTTAGCGGATCACGTAGTGGATGATGCCATTATCTTTCCGGCCGCTGCTTACATAGAGATGGCCTTAGCGGCCTCTAAGCTCTGGATGCCCGAAGACAGCTATCAACTGGAAATGGTTGAAATACCGGCACCGATCGTATTTGAACCCGGCCAATCAAAGAAGGTTCGCTTCGCCTTAGATCCTAAGGATGGCAGCTTTAAGATCAGCAGCAGAGATCGACTCAGCGATGATGAGTGGACCCAAAATGCGATGGGCCGCCTGCTAGGTAAAAGCTACAAACAACAGCAAGACTCTATTCCTGCAGCATTAGCTACTGACTTTGTCAATATCGTTGGCGCTGAGGAGCATTACAACTTAGCGACAACTGTGGGCCTAAGTTACGGACCAGCATTTCAGGCAGTCAATGATGTCAAAGCCAACACTAACCAAGCCATTGCCAACTTGGTGCTACCGTCTAATCTTCAAGTCGACATAAATGCCTATTTATTGCACCCCTCATTACTAGACTCTGGCTTTCAAGTTTTAGTCGACATTTGCAAGCAAGCAATAGATCAAGGCGAAAGAAAAGCGTTGATCCCAATTCAAATTGGTCGCTTACATTTATTCGGTAATAGCGCTAATCACGCAACCAAAATTCAGGTTGACGTGATACGCCAGAGCCAACGCTCAGTCATTGCAAACTTTTACCTGACAGATGATAACGGCCTTGTTCTTGCTGAACTTCAGAACTGCCGATTCCGCCAGCTTCAATTCAAAAAAGCGATGATTGAGGAAATCACCCAATATCATTATGTGGCCGAATTGCAGCCACAGAAAAAGTATTGGCCAGCCACGCCTGACACCTCTGGTTTCATCGACCATGTCAAAAAAGAACTAGTTAAAAACTCGGACGCTCTAAAGCGCCCAAGTCACTTTCGCGAGTTCTCATTATTATTAGACATGATGTGCGTCAGATATGCTTTTGATGCAATACAACAGCTAAGCGTCGAAAACTCCTTCACTTTGGATGACTTGCGTCGGCAGCTTCCAGAAGCGCAACATCCACTGCTTACCAAGCTAACTCCAATGCTTGAGAATAATGACCTTTTGGTAGTATCGGATGGACTCGCTACACTGCAAGATCCAAGTGACTTTCCAGAAGCTATCAGCATTTGGGAGCATATTGTCCAGCAATCTCCCGAGTACCTGCCTGAGGTTTTATTGTTGTCTCAATGCGGTGAAGCGCTCCCAAAAGTACTAAGTGGAGAGCTAGATAGCGACAAGCTTCTACGAGCAGACAAGAGCAGCTTATTTGAGCAAATGCTTGAGGTCGGTCCAAATTATCGCTCATTTAATCAAGCACTAAGTAATGCGGTTTTAACCTCTGCTGCTAATTGGCCAAGCACTCAGCGCTGCCGTATCCTATTGATTGCTAGCTATCCAGCACAGATCAGCTATGCTCTGCTTGATGCGCTAGATAATGGACAAACTGATTTAGTCATTGCGAGTGACAATGCCGCCAACCTCAGCTCCATAGAGCGCACATTAGATGATCTTGACTGGGCAAGCGCAGCCGTTATTGATTTAAACCAACTGGACAGTAGCACCTTTACCGCTCCGTTTGACTTTATTTGTATCGCTCACCTACTTCACGAATCAGACAATTTGCCTGAGACGCTAACCAGCCTTAAATCGCTGATGAATGAGAAGGCCCAACTCATCATTCTCGAGCGCTCTCCAGACCATGTCAGTGACATTATGTTCGGCAGTCAGCCAGATTGGTGGCATGAAAACCAGCCACGATTAATGGAGCCAAGCAACTGGCTGAAATTACTGAGTTCGGCTGGCCTTGATAATGCAACTAGCTTGAACGAACCAGATGCGCTAGATTTTGAAGGTGTCTTCCTGTTAAGTGCGACGAACCCTGATACTCAAACATTGATCACCCAGCAAGCTGTCGAACAAGAAACTTGGCTGGTCATCACAGGACAACAGCAAGAAGGATTCACTCAGCACTTGTTGCAAGCTATTACAGCAGAATCAATTCGTTGCACCATTGCTTGTGAGGGTGATTCCTACCGAGAGGTAAGCAATGACAACTATGAATTTAATACCTCATCAAGCGATGACTTAAATCGGCTACTAGCGCTCCAACCATTTGACCGAGTGCTTTTCCTAAGCGGATACGGCACCGAAATTGACCTACTTGACCCTGTTTGCGCTTTGCAAGGTTTGTTGCTTGCATTGGAGTCATTCTCTCAGCCCCCCCAGCTAAGCTTGCTGACTAAAGGCGGCGCGGTATTTAGCAATACGTTAAACGGCGTTAGCTTCAACCCTCTGGCCGCGCCTGTTTGGGGCTTAGGCAGAGTGGTTATGAATGAATACCCAGACTTGCATTGCCGCCTTATAGACATTCAGTGTAAACAGCTGTCTTTTGGCTTAATGCAGAGCATTATTAATGAGATCACTGAGAATACAGAAGAAACTGAAGTAGTTATTACCACTGAAGCCCGCTATGTGCTCCGCATGAAGCGTCATATTGCGCGTCAGGGTACAGAGTCACTAATAACTCCAGCAGCCGCTCTGGACTTTAAAACTCCGGGCTCATTTAAAAATTTATACTGGAAAGCGCTTCCTGACGTATCGCTGCAACCTGATGAAATTGAGATAAAGCCAATTGCTGCTGGTCTTAACTTCAGAGATGTCATGTACGCCATGGGCCTACTATCGGATGAAGCCGTCGAAAATGGTTTCGCAGGTGCAACCTTGGGCATGGAAGTAGCTGGAACCGTCGTGAGAACTGGTAGCAACGTCCAAGAGTTCAACATCGGCGATGAAGTACTAGGCTTCGCACCCGCCTGCTTCTCAAGCCGCGTAGTCACCGCAACGACTGCTACAGCCCATAAACCAAGTGCCTGGAGCTTTGAAGAGGCAGCCACCATTCCGACAGCCTTTTTTACTGTTTACTATGCTTTTTCACACTTAGCTCAACTACAGCCTGGCGAGAAAGTGCTGATTCACGGTGCAAGTGGCGGCGTAGGCCTAGCGGCGATTCAACTGGCTCGACACATGGGAGCAGTAGTATTTGCAGCAGCAGGAACCAGCGAAAAGCGTGCGATGGTAAAACATGCCGGCGCTGACTATGTGATGGACTCCCGAAGCTTGGCATTTGCTGAGGAGATCTTCAGACTCACTGAAGGCAAAGGCGTTGATGTCATCCTAAACTCTGTTTATGGCGAGGCTGTCAATCGTAACCTAGCTATTTTGAAGCCATTTGGCCGCTTGCTTGAGCTTGGAAAACGCGACTTCTACGAAAACTCCCGAATTGGACTAAGGCCGTTCCGTAACAATATTACCTACTTCGGAATTGATGCTGATCAATTGCTCACCGAACGCGCTGAGTTGGCACGTCGATTGTTTAAGGAGTTAATGGAGCTATTCCATGATGGCGCACTTCACCCATTACCCTATCGCGTATTTGACTCAAGCCGCATTCAGGATTCGTTCCGTTATATGCAGCAGTCCAGACAGATCGGTAAAGTCATTATTAACCTGTCCACCCCTCAAGCTGCGGAGCAGAACTTTAACTCTACCAAGAGTGCTCTGCACTTAGATCCAAAAGCTAACTACCTTATTACCGGCGGGCTAAGCGGCTTTGGCTTGAGAACCGCAAAGTGGCTAGCTGAAAAAGGCGCTCTGCACCTAACCTTATTAGGCCGAAAAGGTGTTGTCACTCCAGAGTCTAAAAAAGTGGTCAGTGAGCTTCAGTCTAGCGGTATTACTGTATACGCTCCCCCTTGCGATGTGAGTGATCTGAAGCAACTGACAAAGGTGATGAATGAGCTTGAGACGACAGCACCGGCGTTGCGCGGCATTATCCACGCTGCTACCCTCTTTGATGATAGCTTGTTGCGAAACCTTAGCCGTGAAAGACTAGATAAAGTTCTCAAGCCTAAAGCACTCGGAGCATGGAACCTGCACCAACTCACGCAAGCAAGTTCACTAGAGTTTTTTGTCCTCTACTCTTCTGCAACGACGTTATTTGGCAACCCAGGCCAAGGTAATTATGTAGCTGCAAACTATATGCTTGAAAGCCTAGTCAGTCACAGGCGATCTCTGGGACTTGCTGCCTCCTATGCGGCATGGGGCGCTATTTCGGATGCTGGTTTTCTGGCCCGTAACAAAGATACTCAAGAGTCTTTACTGTCACGCCTTGGCGGAGCAGCGCTGAGCGCAGATCAAGCGATGAAAGAACTGGAGCAATTAATTATCAGTGGTGACCAAGGCGCTGCGATGATCAATTTCGACTGGAAAACGATCAACCGCGCGATGCCAAGTGCTAAATCACCAAAATTTACTCAACAAAATAATTGGCTACTACTTCACGGCGGCAGCAGTGGTGAAAACGAAGATTTCTTTACCCGAATTGCCGACCTCAATGATCTGGAAATAATCGCATTAATTGAAGAACTCTTAACCTTAGAGATCTCTAATATCTTACGCTTGCCCGTTGAAAAAATAGATACCACATGCTCCATCTATGACTTGGGAATGGACTCATTAATGGGCATGGAATTGCTAATGGCTATTGAGGAAAAGTTCAATGCAAAAATTCCACTGATGAGTCTTACCGAGGGTGGTAGCATTAGTAAAATTTCAGAAAAGATTCATGCTAAACTGGGTGGAAGAGATCATGATAACGATGAAGTTCTGGAAGGCTTAGCCTCTAAACATGGAGCTGAGTTATCTGAAGATGCAATCAACGAGATAAATCACACAACTGATGACTAAGTCTAAGCTGACGGGATTAAGTGACTCCGTAAAAGAAAGTTTACTCAATAAAGCCCTTAATGCCAGAGATAAGAGCAGGCTCAAGCGTGAGCAGGAACCTATTGATCCGACAATCAGAACACTATTTGGTCGTAGGATAAATGAGGATTTCTGCCGTTTTGATAAGTTCGATGGCTATAAGGAAATTAAGATGCTTGAGCAAGGTGGCGCAACGCTCGGCGTTAGTAGCCCTTTCTTCAAGACACATGAGTCAATCGCCGGCGCTGTAACATCTATCGATGGTAAAGAGTACATCAATTTTTCCAGCTATAACTATCTCGGACTCAGTGGACATCCCGAGGTTATTGAAGCGTCAAAACAAGCAATTGATCAGTTTGGTACGACAGTATCAGCCAGTCGCATGGTATCTGGTGAGCGCGGTATTCAGCAGAAGCTAGAACATCAGTTGGCTGAGCTATACAAAGCCGATGACTGCGTTGTCTTTGTTAGTGGTCATGCAACCAATGTCTCAACTATTGGCTATTTATTTGGCATTAGAGACTTGATAGTTCACGACTCATTAGCGCACAACAGCATTCTTCAAGGTGCTAAGCTCTCAGGTGCTAAACGCTTATCGTTTCGACACAATGACTGGGAGCATCTTGATGAAATCCTTACCAGTCAGCGTGAAAAGTTTGAGCGAGTGCTTATTGTTATAGAAGGCCTCTACAGTATGGACGGGGATATCCCTGATCTGCCTAGATTCATCGAAATCAAAAAACGTCACCATGCTTTTTTAATGGTTGATGAAGCACACTCGGTGGGTGTTCTCGGTGAGCAAGGGCATGGCATCGGAGAGTATTTTGATATTAACTTTTCCGATGTAGACATCTGGATGGGAACTTTAAGTAAAAGCTTCGCCAGCTGCGGAGGTTACATTGCAGGTGAGACTGCGCTGGTTAAGCACCTTCGCCACTACGCGCCTGGCTTCCTATACAGTGTGGGTATTTCTCCGCCTTTAGCTGCAGCATCATCCTGCGCGATCGATTTAATGCAAAAAGAGCCTGAGAGAGTTGCGCGCCTGCGGCAGCGTGGAAAGTTATTTTTGGAGCTGGCTAAGACGGCTGGCATTGATACAGGGAAAAGTGAAGGCTATTCTGTTATTCCGGTCATGGCTGGAAGCTCCAAAAATGCAGTAGTGCTATCCAATCAACTGTTTGATGAAGGCATTAATGTACAACCAATATTAAGGCCAGCTGTTGAAGATAAAGCTGCCAGACTTCGCTTTTTTATTAGCTCTGAGCATACTGAGGAGCAAATCAGGTTTACTGTTGATTGCACTCGCAAGTTACTCAATAAGCTTGGCTAAGTAGTATCAATAAGAAACCGCTACGACTAATATTCTGTACTTATCCCTGCATTTACTCAGCCATCGTTCTGGATGAGTTGTTGGATTGCGCAGAAATTGAAGTCGTCGCGGTTGTTTCATCTACTCGCAACTTGCGTGTTAATGAAAGCCACTGGTTATCTAGCCTTTCAAGAGTTAAGAAAAGCGGTGCGTGTTATGCTCTTTATCTATGGTTTATCACTCAGGGTTACTTTCTTTGCTCTTTGGGCAGAGCACAGGGCATTGATCAGCTTGCTAAAAAACGTGCTATTCCTCTTCTCAACACCCCCGATATCAATCAGCCTCAAGTTAGCAACTCACTAAAGAAAATAAATGCTGATGCAATGCTATGCGTTCACTTTAATCAGAGAGTACATCCCCATATCTATGACCTATTCAACGGTAATGCATTTAATCTGCATCCATCTCTACTCCCTGAACTGAAAGGTGTTGACCCAGCTTTCTATGCGGTGCTTGAAGGTTATAAAGAAAGTGGCATCACCCTACATCACTTAGCTGAGCATTTTGATGAAGGCGAAACGGTTAGCCAGGCTATTCATTCAATTGAGAGCAACGACTCGGTATTCTCTCTCAATAAGCAGCTTTTCACACTAGGTGCTAAAGTTTTCAAAGATTATATTCGAATCGGCCATAAACATGTTAACAAAACAGGAGCTATGCATGAGGAGCGCTATGATTCATGGCCAACACCAAAGCAAGTGAGACAGCTCAGAAAGAAAAAGCATCAGTTAATTAAGCTTGCTGAGATTTATGACTTATTGCGAGGGTGAGGCGACAAGTCCAGTGACGATAGTAGCGTTAATGCCAAGTCTTCCACTTTGATATCTTCAGACTTAGGTCCCTGCTCCATGCTGCCGGCAATACACTTTGTGTCTAAATAATTATTCCAAATAAAGTAATTAGAGCGGTCATCAGAATAATTATAGTGATTGAAAGTGTTTGAAATTGCAGGAACATGATCGCCATAAAATGCCAAACCAACTCGTCTATCTGACTGCTCATAAAAACTTATCAGATTATCAATCATGGTATCTGCATTTTTGAGATGCCGAAGATATACCGTGAGATCATCACTCTTCTCTTCTGGCTTTGTTTCAAAGTACTGCTTCCACTCATCCTTCTCGACGCTTTCAAGGTGTAATGGCCCATGGTTTTCCATTGTAATAGCGAAGATAAATAATGGTTGCTCACTTTGCTGAAGGGTCGTTGAAATTATTTTTTGGTAGACTTCAGCATCCGAAATATAAGGCCCAATCCGCTCCGCATTCTCAAATGATGCTTCATCAATAAACTCATCAAAGCCAAGCTTTTCAAAAAAACGGTCACGCAAAAAGAAACCCGCATCATGTGGGTGTATACAAATACAGCGGTAACCCAGGTGCTTTAGATAAGCAACCAGGGACTGGGGCTCGTTCATTTTGAGCAGCTGCTGATAGGGATAGAAACGTGCTAAGCCCAACATTTCAGGAGTATAGCCTGTAAGAAAAGCAAACTCAGTACGCATCGTATTTGCGCCCCAAGCGGGAACAGATAAGGCCCCATGTTGAAAGCTTGTTAGCAAGCATTGATCGTAATTACCCAACACCTCTTTTTTTATACTTTCAGAGAGGTTTCTTGCATCAAAAAAAGACTCGCTTTGAATTGCAACAATATCAGGTAGCTGCCCCCCTTTTTGCTTTCTAGTATATTCCTCACCAGAACACCCCTTAAATGGAGAGCAATCTAGGAGCGATACTTCTAAGCTCGCCCTCTCCACAGAAGCTAATCTGGCGTAAATGCACAAAGTTGATAAAATCCCGAAGCTTTTGATATCAGTCTCAAGGTCCCTACTAACTACCGCCGTAGCAGCAAGTTTCAGCAAGACTAAAATGGCTAAACCTAACACCCCGGCAAGCAATAATGTATTTACAAGTGGATTATCAAAAACACTAGCTTCTAATCTAAATCCAAGATAAACGACTAATACAAACATGGTGGGGATCAAAACTAAAGCAGGGAGCCCCAAAAATGGGAAATACAAACGGGGATAGCGAACAGCCTGCAAATAAAGAAACAAGTCACTAAAAACCAAGGGCTCTCGTAATGCTTTGTACTTGGCATTATTTACAGCGAGCAGCATGGAAACGACTATTAGCGTGAGCACTGCTGAAAACATGGGCCTATGTGTAATTAACAGAAACAAAATCTGTGTAATAAACACTAGGTTGATCGTTATAAAAACTCCTCTAATCTGCCGCTTAAGGAGGCTTGCATAGTACGGCTGAAATAGAACTTCAAGAAAGCACGTTATGCTAAGGCATGCTAGGAATGAGAAAAAATATGCCATTAGACTCGCTGAACGCTGTTAGTAACGAAGACGAGCAAGGATGCTATCAGAAAGCCAAGCCGGAAGACAGGAAAGCAACTTCATACCAATCGTAAGAAGTTTAGGAAATGAAATATATGCCTTTTTGCGATCCAAGCCTTGCTTAATGTAGCGAGCTGCCCGCTCGACAGACCATAAAAAAGGACGATCACCTGGGAACTGATCGCTCATCGCGGTTTTCACAAATCCTGGCGTTACTATTGAAACATGTATTGATTGTGGTTTTAGTAAGCCACGCATCGCTTCAGCATAAGATTTCAATGCTGCTTTGCTAGCGGCATAGGAGGGCGTCAATGGCATTCCTCGGTAGGCAGCCAGAGAACTCACGTATACTACGTGCCCACTACCTCTCTTTTGCATTTGACGAATAAAGGGCTGAGCAACGGCAATTGCACTTCGATAGTTAACAGCGGTTAGTGCTTCTATTTTCTCCCAGTCTTCTATCTGTCCCTTTTCAGTACTACTAGTAACCCCAGCATTAGAAATCAATAAATCTACTTGATGAGTAGTAGCCATCTCCTCTGATAGAGCTATTACATCACTTGGGAGCTCAAAATCTACAGCATAGTAAACTGCACTTGTATCGAACCGCTGACATTCATTACATAGGGCTTTTAATTTTAACTCGCATCGTCCAACCAAGATCAAAAAATTAGTTGGTTGCGAATATTCCTCTACCAGCGCCTTGCCAATACCGCTCGTTGCACCAGTAATTAAGATAGTATGGAGCGACATCTATGCTTAACCTAAAAGTTATCAGCCACGACTTGGTTATCTATAGCAACCTTCGCCTCAGGTTCTGGCTCTGGGATCGGAGGAATTCCCAAACGCCTCAAACTTCCCTTAACAGCCATTTCTACTCCTTTTTTGGTATAGAAATTCCCATTGATTTGAGTTTTGTGAATCACAACATCTCGGAACGCCATAAAAAGCTGACGATTTGGTGTTTTTGCACGCCTCCAGAAGTCATTGAGCCCCCCTTGAAAGGTCAGGCCCGGAATATCGTACAAAGCTTTTCCGAGGGCTATTGTTGGGCATTGATGAAACAAAGCAGACATACCTGTCGTACTATTTATCAGGACAGTACCCGCAGCATGGCCCAAGAAGGTTGGTAAGTGACCTGCTTCGATAAATCGAACACGTGAACGAACGCCATTCTCCGAGGCTGTTTTATAGGCAAATTTTTTGTGCTTGGTTATCCCCGTGTCTAATGGATGATTTTTTATCACCAAAAAGGCATCTTTGGAGGCATGCTTGGCAAATGAACGAATAATTTCCTCGGTTGCAGAGTTAACTCCATCACCATAAGGGGAATGCACCCTAACTTGAGAGTCGCTATCAAGCTGCAATGGGTAAACGTAATATTTTGCCTTAGTCTTCAGAAGTTGGCGCATCAAACGCGAAGCATAAATCCCATGAAATGGAAGCATGGAGTGACGCTTAACCCAGCCAAAGTACTCCTGTGCTGGACCATGAAGGCGGTGACGGGTGTATTTCGGATAATATTTGAAATCACCTAGGCGAGCGACATTATAAACCATGTCCTCGGCCAGCCTTATCCATTGGCTATAACCTGTTTTTTGGCTAACCACACGTCTTGGGACTTTAAGAACGGCTTCCCTGTAATAGTTAGGGGACTTCGGCAAAGGCGAATACGCATTAACACCACCTCTGTCCATTGTTATCCAGTCAGGCCGCAGATACCCTTCTTCATAAACGTGAATACGAAGGTTAAGCTCCTTGGCTAACTTGATTGCAGGGATATGAACAGGGCGAGTGTCACCAAATAGGACCAAGTCTGTGACATTGCGCTCAGAAAACAACTCTTTGTAAAAAGTGGACAAATCAGCAGTACCACCAACGTAACTTACAGCATCCCCGCCCTTATGATATAAGGCATCCCCGCAACAGAATTTAACACGACAGGTATCGATTTTTGCTCGCCTGATTGCTTTTGCTAAGCGGTCAAAAAATGGTGTCGCAGCTCCTTGTAGAAACAGAAAAGATCGTTTATCCACTTTTTCCCCTTAAGACTCACGCTTGAATGTTGACACAGAAATATCAGAAGATAACTTGAGGTTTGTCGAAATATTGACGAAAAAGTTCATTTTTTGAACCCAGCCATAAGTTAAGATTATAGTACAAAAAGTTTAATTTTGCTGATAATCATGACCGACCAAGGTGAGCGGCTATAAAAACCGACCCAAAATAGTGATTTTTTAATTCAAGTTCTATATGATACCTGCTCTATTTTAGAATTGCACCACACATAGCCCCTGAGGAGCGTTGCGACCAACAAATGTTGGCTAGGCTCAGTCGGTTATCCAAACATTACAACGGCGCTCAGTCATAATCTTAAGGAGATTTTTTTATGGCTGGGAACCACTTATTTACTTCCGAGTCTGTATCAGCAGGCCATCCGGACAAAATGGCAGATCAGATCTCTGATGCTGTACTTGATGCCATTCTTACCCAAGATAAAGATGCTCGCGTTGCATGCGAGACCCTAGTTAAAACCGGAATGGTTGTACTGGCTGGAGAAGTCACGACTTCTGCTTACGTGGATATCGAAACGATTGTCCGCGAAGTTGTTACTAACATCGGTTATAACACCTCTGAAGTTGGCTTCGATGGCAACACCTGCGCCGTTATTAATGCTATCGGTCAGCAGTCGCCTGACATCGCCATGGGCGTCGATCGCGAAGATAAAGAATCACAAGGCGCTGGTGACCAAGGCCTAATGTTCGGTTACGCCAGTAACGAAACCGAAGTCTTGATGCCTGCCCCCCTGACTTATGCCCACCTTCTAGTAAAGCGCCAGGCTGAGCTGATGAAGTCTGGTGTACTGCCTTGGCTGCGTCCTGACGCTAAAAGCCAAGTAACCTTCCGTTATGACGGTGATAAGCCTGTTGCGATTGATGCTGTAGTATTATCAACCCAGCACAATCCAGGCATCAGCTTGTCTGATCTTCGTGAAGCAGTGATGGAAGAGATCATCAAGCCGGTATTACCAGCTGAATGGCTAACCCAAAAAACCAGCTACCACATCAACCCAACTGGCCAGTTCATTATTGGTGGACCAGTAGGTGACTGTGGTCTGACTGGGCGTAAAATCATTGTTGATACATACGGTGGAATGGCACGTCACGGTGGCGGAGCATTCTCCGGAAAAGATCCTTCAAAAGTTGACCGTTCAGCAGCTTATGCTGGCCGTTATGTTGCTAAGAACATCGTGGCAGCAGGCTTGGCAGATCGCTGTGAGATTCAGGTGTCTTATGCCATTGGTGTTGCAGAGCCAACGTCTATCTCTATTGAGACATTTGGCACGGGTAAAATTGCGGATGAGAAGATCGAAATGCTGGTACGTGAGCACTTTGATCTACGCCCTTACGGCATTGTGACTATGCTTGATTTAATTCAGCCTATCTACCGCCAAACAGCCACTTATGGTCACTTTGGTCGTTCAGATATCGATTTGCCTTGGGAAAAGACAGACCGCGCTGAAGCATTAAAAGCAGCACTTTAAATTTAGCTTTATCAATCGCCCTCAAGTAGCGTTGCACCCCTACTCGGGCCAGGCTTGAAGGCGATTGTTCATAAATCCAACCACGCTATTTTACGATTGGACAATGTATTATGAATGCACAAGTAGAACAGAATTTTACCGATTATTTAGTTGCCGACATGAGTCAGGCTGCTTTTGGTCGTAAAGAAATCAATATCGCTGAAACTGAAATGCCAGGTTTGGTATCACTGCGTACTAAGTATGCTGACCAGCCATTGAAAGGCGCTCGCATTGCAGGCTCTCTGCACATGACGATTCAGACAGCCGTTTTGATTGAAACTCTGGTTGCGCTAGGTGCTGAAGTTCGCTGGGCTTCATGCAATATCTTCTCGACACAGGATCACGCGGCGGCGGCTATTGCTGCAGCTGGTATTCCTGTATTTGCCTTCAAAGGTGAGTCATTGGAAGAGTACTGGGACTACTGTCACCGCATCTTCGATTGGCATGATGGTGGCACACCAAACATGATCCTTGATGATGGTGGTGATGCAACAGGCCTGATCGAGTTAGGTACTAAAGCTGAGAAAGATCTTTCTGTTCTGGATAACCCAGGCAGCGAAGAAGAAATCATCATGTATGCTTCAATTCGCGAGAAGCTGAAGACTGATCCAACTTGGTACTCACGCATTCGTGTAAACATCAAAGGTGTTACCGAAGAAACAACTACTGGCGTACACCGTCTTTACAAGATGGCTGAAGCAGGCGAACTGACTTTCCCAGCAATCAACGTAAATGACTCTGTAACTAAGTCTAAATTCGATAACTTGTACGGCTGCCGTGAGTCACTAGTTGACTCTATCAAGCGTGCAACTGACGTAATGATTGCGGGTAAGATCGCTGTTGTTGCTGGTTACGGTGATGTAGGTAAAGGTTCTGCTCAGTCTCTACGTGGTTTAGGCGCAACTGTCTGGGTAACTGAAGTTGACCCAATCTGTGCACTACAAGCAGCGATGGAAGGCTACCGTGTTGTAACAATGGATGACGTTGCTTCTCAAGCTGACATCTTTGTTTCTGCAACAGGTAACTACCACATCATCACTCATGACCATATGGCTCAGATGAAGGATCAGGCGATCGTTTGTAACATCGGTCACTTCGATAACGAAATTGACGTTGCTGGTCTGGAAAAGTACGAGTGGGAAAACATTAAGCCACAGGTTGATCACATTATCTTCCCTGACGGCAAGCGTATTATCCTGCTGGCACAAGGCCGCTTGGTTAACTTGGGTTGCGGTACAGGTCACCCTAGCTTTGTAATGTCTAACTCATTCACAAACCAGACTCTTGCTCAGATTGAATTGTTCGCGCACGCTGAAAACTACGAGAACAAAGTTTACATGCTGCCAAAGCACTTGGATGAAGAAGTAGCTCGTCTTCACCTTGAGCGTGTTGGTGCTAAGCTGACAACTCTGACTCAGTATCAAGCTGACTACATTAGTGTGCCAGTTGAAGGCCCATTCAAAGTAGATCACTACCGCTACTAAGCACAACTTAGCAACACTGTTGTGATAATGACCCTGTCCCGATCATTCGGGACAGGGTCTTTTTAACCCTTCTGTGAGCGCCCTGCTCTTCATTATTACTCTTTCGCCCACAGATGCATGAATGAGTAGCAAATCATGACTAAACACGTCAGTTTTGAGTTTTTCCCCGCTAAGACCGATCAAGGTAAAGCCAATATTCTCTCTGCTAGTGAAGCCCTAGCCACACTGAAGCCGGAATTTTTCTCCGTCACTTTTGGTGCCGGCGGCTCTGATCAGCAAACCACGTTTGATACCGTTCTAGGCGTTCAACAGGCCTCGGGCATTCCAACCGCTTCCCACCTAACCTGCGTTGGTTCAAGTCGTGAACGCATTGGAACAATTCTGGATAACTATAAAGCGAATAATATTAATCGCTTAGTCGCCTTACGTGGTGACTTACCGATGGGTATGGAAGACCCCGGCGAATTCCATTATGCCAATGAGCTAGTCGAGTTTATCCGAGAGCACAGTGGTGACTATTTTCACATTGAAGTAGCGGCTTATCCTGAAAAGCACCCACAATCGATCGACCACAAGCAAGATCTTGATAACTTTGTTAAAAAAGTCAAAGCAGGTGCTGATAGCGCCATTACTCAGTATTTTTATAATCCAGATGGCTACAGCTACTTTGTGGATGAATGTGCGAAGGCTGGCGTAGATATTCCTATCATCCCAGGCATTATGCCAATCGGTAACTTTGAAAGCTTGTCGCGCTTCTCAGATGCCTGTGGTGCTGAAATTCCGCGCTGGTTACGGATACGCTTAGAAACTTATGAGAATGACCCTGAATCACTGCGAGCATTTGCGGATGATTACATCACACAGATGTGTATGACACTGATGGAACGTGGCGCACCGGGATTACATTTTTACAGCATGAATAAAGTCGAGCCGAATATGCAGATCTGCAAAGCGGTGATGGGAAGCTTCCCTCAAGACTTCGCCTGACTCGATAAATTGGTCACCGTCAGTGACGATTTTAGTAGAAGCCCTTATCCTCTGAAACATCAGGGTCTAAGGGCTTTTTCATATTTGTATTAAGGCAGCTGTGAAGCGGCGGCCTTTTTGTTTTCCAGAGTAATCTGTACTCTCTCCCACAAGCCTTTCAACATATTATTCATCCAGCGACCCAGTGGCTGCTCAATCAACTTATGAATCAACCAAGCCGCCATCATCATCACCAGCACTAGCCCAACTAGCAATACATAGCGGTTAACGATATCCCCAAACTGATGGTAAATAATAAAACCAATATTTTGATGAATTAAGTACAAGGGATAAGTCAGCACGCCCAGCTTCACCAGCTTCTCAGAACTTAAGTGCTGCGTTTTACCAAATGCGATCAGTAAAAATACAATATAAAAACCAGCAATCATAATACTGGTTACATAGGGCGAAAAGTCACTGTGATACATCGCCTCCAAAGCGCCAAGCTGCTGTAAATTGCCCAATATCGCCAACATAAAGCTCGCCCACAACATCAGGCCTCGAAACACGTTCAGCCCTTTTTGACGAATCAGGTAAAACAGAGCCCCTGCGATGAAGTAAGCAGACCATTCGGTAAGGAATATAAAGGTAACTATCTTTGGCAATGGCAGCACGAAAGCAGCAGCCGTAATCGCTAACCAAAGGGCCAAGAACCATTCAATCCGCTGAATTTGACCGATGATTAGCAATACAAAAATTAGCGCATAAAACTTCAATTCAACCAATAAAGTCCAATACACACCATCAACCATTTCCACCCCAGCAAAGCCGCTGATCATACTGAGGTTAAGTAGATACTGAATTAAATCAACCTGAAATAAAGCCCCACCTTTCCACGCAATCACTAATGCCGTCAGCGATACACAGACCCAAAATGCAGGATACAGCCGCGTAATCCTCGATATGACAAAATGCGCTGCACCACGTTTGGTCGCCGTCATTAAAATCACAAAGCCACTGATAATAAAGAACAACTGCACGCCGTAAGAGCCATACTTGAAGTAATCACCGATGATCGGGTATTCAACCGGACTGTAGCCACCTTCAGCAAAACCACGAAAGGTATAGTGATAGAGCACAACGGCCAATGCTGCTAAAAAGCGCAGCAAGTCAATTTCGTAAAAACGGTCTTTTCGGTCAGTTACAGGCATCGCAGCGATCATCCGATATCAGTTATTTTTTAGTATCATCGTATCGGTTGATTATGCCGCGCGGGCGCGACTTGTAAGGCAGTTAAACGTGCTTACGGTATCAGACACCAGATTAGCGAGGCCGTGAGAAATCTAATGGCTAGCTACTGATCAGACATGTCTAGCTCGTCGGACTAGTAAACTTGGGCTCTGATTTTGCCTCACCATCATAGAAAACATGAATATCGCGCTGAGGGAATGGGATTTCAAAGTTATGCTCCCGCAGTACATCATCGATCACCCAGTTATAGGCTGCTTTCACCCTACCCGGACGCTTCGACCAGCCCGGCTTAATCCACACCACTAAATCAAAATTCAGTGCATTATCACCAAAGCTGGAAAGCCGTAATTGCGGATGATGCTTATCAATAATATTCAGCGTATACGGCTGCTTTAGTACTGCCTCGAAAATGACTTCACGCAGCAGATCTTTGTCACAACCATAAGCCACAGTGAAAGGTAATTTGATCCGTAAATTACCATCAGTCATCGTCCAGTTGGTCACGCTGTTATTAACGAAAATTGAGTTGGGTACAATGATATCGATATTGTTATTAGTCGTGATAACCGTGCTTCGAATATTAATCTCCCGCACCTCACCCACCGTACCATCATCCATCTCAATATAGTCGCCAACCTTCATACTGCGCTCGAACAGCAAGATAATTCCGGAAACGAAATTATTGATAATGTTCTGTAAGCCAAAACCGATACCAATACTCAGCGCACTGGCCACCAGCGCCAACTTAGTGACATCAATCCCTAAACTGGAGAAGCCCACTAACAACGCAATTCCTAAAAAGAATACACTCACGATGCGGCTCAAGGTCGCAATGGATGAGGGCTGCATGCCTTTTGAGGAGTGCTGAGTAACTTTCAGTACAGCATGCCGGAATAAGCGCGTCAGCATCCAACCGACAAACATAATCAGCAGAAAATTAAGCAAACCAAAAGAGTTAACCGGCGTGCCATTGATACTAAACAGCGACACTTCCATCCACGCGCGAAACTGCTGCCAGCTCTGCCGAATCGTGTCATCCGCCTTTTCCACCAGTACTTCTGCACCACGAGCCGTAGAAGACAATTTGCTACTCACAATCTCAACCAATAGCGTTAAATCAACACTGTATTGAGATAGTTCGTCTAAGGCTTGCCTGGCTTCAGCAACATAATCTGTAGACTCTGCGGGCTGATTGATATCAGCATTAACACCATTTTTCTCATCAACATTTTTAATAGAATCCAATAGTTCAGACTCTTCATCCAAGCGCTTTAAACTGCCATTAACCCACTCTTGATTAGACTCTAGCAGAGCCTCAGCAGCTTGCAGACGTTGCCGTGCCGCATCTCTCTCCTCATCACCTATCGTATTATCCAAAGCGACAATATCCAGCACCAGTTGACTAGCCAAGCTCCTAGCTTCTGCCAACCGTAACTTTGCCTCCTGTAATAAAATCTGCCGACCAATCGATAGAATTTGATTGCGGGATTGATCCGACCCAGAAGATAAACTGAGTTGCTTAGCCTTAAGCTGCTGAATTTTTTCTTGATAATCGATGATGAGTTGCTGCTGAGCATCAATATTTTTACGCGCCTCAAACAGTGAGCCTGGCTGCACTACCAGTCGTTGAATTTGCTCTTTCTCAGAAGCCAGCAATTGCTCTAAGTAAGCTTGCTGGTTCTTAATTTGCTGACTGAGCACGCTATTATTTAAGCTTAGTAATGCCTGATTCAGTTGCTTCTGAATCCAATCCAGCCCTTCCTGCAAACTATTTTCAGAGGCTTTCTGCGTCCGCTGATAGACCACAGCAATCGCAACGACCGCAGCCTTTTGCTGTTTCAGATCTTCATTTTGCTGCTCAAGACTGGACTCCATTAGCTGCAACTCAGAGGCCGCTTTGCGCCGCTCACTAACGTGTTGTTGCACTTCTTCTAACGTGTATTGCGCTTTATCTGCGGGCAGTGATGTTGAGCTAATCGGGAGCTGTGTCCCACGTTTTTGATAATACTGATCAAACAGAGACTGAATGTGCTCTGCTTGTTTCTGCGCCTCAAGAGGCTGAGTGATTTGTGCTAACTGAACTTTAGCATCAGCAATGTTTTGCTGAAGCTCCCGTAGTTCGACTTTGCTGAAAGCATCCCACCAGGACAATTCCAGCCGCATCGGCCATGGGACTTGCAGGGACTCTGTGGTTTCATCTTCCGCCAAAGCGGGATTGAGCAATAACCCGAATAAACAGGCAATCAGTAAAAAGCTAAACGCATGTCTGATTAAGCTCAATCCCTTCCCTCATAGGCAAATTATTTTTTCAATACGCTATCAATGCTCAATGTTACCGTATCGCCGTGAGCCACTTTTTCTTGCTCAGTGTACAGGTCGCCATCTTGGCCGACCGCATTGCCGGACTTAGAAACCCGAGCTCCGACAATCAAGGTATCAAACGCAGATAGTTTAAATTGCGGCATCATAGCCATACTATCATCCAATATGACCGTCGTTGGCAAGTCTTTAACTTGGAGACGCTTAGCCGCTAATGGCATTGGCGGACCAGTTTGCGCTTTAGCATAGATAAACACACTATCCTCAGGAGACGCCTGCTTAAGCATTGCATCACTCAGGCTCACGCTTAAGGTGACTTGTGCACCAGAAGCCGCTGCATCCTTAGCAACTACTTTTGCCTCGCCTTCAGCACTATCCGACTTCACAGCAGGTGCCGCAGCACTTGGCTTAGCCGCATCACCAGACTTATCCGCTGCTGAATCTGCAACAGCGGTATCACCGCTTAGCTTTGCCTTAACCCGATCAATCAGGATATCCAGCTGCTCTTGCTCCTGAGGAATCTCATCCAGCAACGGGCGTAAAATAGTCCAGCGATCAAAGGCTTCCTGATATTTTTCCTGCTGCTCCAACGCCATACCAGACAACCACAACGCAGTCGTATTTTCCGGTGCCGCAACCAGTGCCTCATTAATTAAAGCCTCAGGACGCCCTGCCATCTGCCCACCCTGCTGCATCGATAAGGCATCTGCCAACATCAACATAACATCCGGCTCGCCAGGTTGGAGTTTATTCAGATTATCATAGGCTTCAACCGCCCCATCAAACTGCTGCATCATCATGTAAGAGCGACCCAACATATACCAACCTTCAGCATTGGCAGGGCTCTTGCGCAACTTGTCATGCAAGCTCGCCACCAACTTTTCAACATCCGGCGTGCCATCCGCTTTCAGCGGTATTTCAGCCGGTGGATTATTTCTGGCTTCTTCAATCATTTGCGGGGCTTGCGGCGCGCCTAAGTACAGGTAAAGCGCCAAAGCAGCCATCGGTACAAACAACAACACAAAGCCAGCACTCACTCGTGAGGTTGTACTGGTCTTGTTACGAACATGTTCCGCCTCGCCATCCACATCCAAATGTAGCGCCTGCTCTAACTCGGAGCGACGTGCGTGGTACTCATCACTTTCCACTTCCGCACGTTCAAAGCTGCTTTCCAACTCTGCCATTTGCTCGCGCACAATCTGAATATTCTGCTCACGACGGTTATCGCTAGACTCATCCTGAGTACGAAATAAAGGCATTACTAAAATGGCCACTGCGATCAGCAGTAAGCCGGCAATAAAAAACCAAAGCATGGTATTCCCCTAATTATCCTTATTTAACAGGTCGCGAACGGCACTGCGTTGGGAGTCACTTAAAGACTCCCCAGATTGTTTTGGCTGACGACGCACCCAACGGGTCACAAAAAACAACGTCAACAAAAGAAACACCACCGGCCCTACCCAGAGCAGCATGGTCTTTAACTTAAAAGCAGGGCGATACAGAACGAAATCACCATAGCGCGCCACCATATAATCAACGACTTCGCTCCGGCTTTTACCTGCTTCGACCATCTCATACACCTGAGCCCGCAGATCTTTCGCCAGATCCGCATCGGAGCCTGCCAAGTTTTGATTTTGACAAACCAGACAGCGCAGCTCCTCGGTCAGCTTGTTATAGGTCGCTTCATGCTCAGGGCTTTCAAAGGTCAGCATGGCATCGCCACTTTCAGCCCAACTAGGCGGCACCAGCGAAGCACTAAGACACATCAGCAATACTAGACAAAAACGGCGCATCAGCTTTTTTCCTCACGCAGCTTAAGAATCAGTGGCAATAAATCATCACGCACCGTTTCATCAAATACCGGACCAATCACCTTGTGGCGAATAATCCCTTTTTTGTCCACCACAAAAGTCTCCGGCACACCGTACACACCCAAGTCGATACCCACCTTACCGGCATAATCAACCGCAATGTGCTGATAAGGATTGCCCAGCGCTTTCAGCCAGTCTTTGGCATCCTGCGGTTCATCTTTGTAGTTAAGCCCTAACACTGGAATTTTCTCAGTGCGGATAAACTTACTCAGCACCTCATGCTCCGCACGACAAGCCACACACCACGAAGCAAACACATTCATCACCCAGACCTGACCTTTCAGATCTTCTGGAGAAATGGTTTCGCCGTCTTTCATCAGCTCGGGCAGCTCAAACTCAGGCACCGCTTTGCCAATAAATGGGGATGGCACTTCTCGAGGCTTTAAGCCCAAACCAATTGCCAGAAACGCCACCAGTACCACAAATAGAATTAGTGGAATAAGTGCTGTCTTTTTCATGCGGTTACCTCGTTTCCATCTGCTGCAACAGGCTTGGTTTTATCCGACTCTTTGGTGACGACAGGCTCATCAACCCGTCGACGCACTAAGCGATAACGGCGATCGAATGCAGCCAATAGACCACCTAAGCCCATCAATGCGGCACCCATCCAGATCCAGTTCACTAATGGCTTGTGGTACAAACGCACACTCCAATCGCTCTCGCCCAATGGCTCACCCAGCGCAATGAACAGGTCACGGAAGAATCCACTTTCGATACCCGCTTCAGTCATCGGCATAGTGCCCGGGCCGTAGTTACGTTTTTCAGGGTGCAAGGTGGTAATCACTTTGCCATCTTTACTCACAACCACTTCGCCACGCTGCGCTACATAGTTCGCAACCTGTACCTGCTTAACGCCGTTAAATAAGAAGCTGTAGCCACTCATTTCATAGGCCTGGCCTTGCTGTAAACGCACGTCTTTTTCACTGCTGTACATGGAAGTCACCGCAATACCAGCAACGGTAACAGCCATACCAATATGAGCAACAGCTGCTCCCCAAGTCGCTAATGGCAATTTAAACGGTGAACGACCCTGCTCTTTAACCCACAGAATTGCAGCCAAACTCACCCACGATGCGAGGAATAAGCCCAGCGCCGCTTTGAAGCTAAACTCTTCCAAAAATAGAATCGGAACCAAGAAGGCGATAATCAGTGCCAATAACAATATCCAACGTACTTTGGCAAACACACGCTCGACCTTGTCCTTCTTCCAGCGTAGGAACAAACCAAAGCCCATGGCACTAAATAACACTACGCCCAGTGGCAGCGATAATGTATTAAAGTACGGAGGCCCTACCGAGATCTTACCCATGCCTAAGGCATCGATGATCAATGGATATAAAGTACCCAGCAATACGGTCGCCGTCATTGCAATCAAGGCAATGTTATTAACCAATAAGCCCATTTCACGAGAGATCACTTCGAAGGTACCGGTCGAACGCAGCTTTGGCGCACGCAAGGCGTAGAGCAACAACGAAGAACCAACCACCAACACTAAGAAGATCAGAATAAATAAGCCACGCTCAGGGTCGCTGGCAAAGGCATGTACTGAGGTCAGTACACCGGAACGAACCAAGAAGGTTCCCAGCAAACTTAAAGAGAAAGCAAAGATCGCCAACAAGACTGTCCACGATTTGAACGCCGCACGCTTTTCAGTAACCGCCAGCGAGTGAATCAAAGCCGTACCGACTAACCAAGGCATCAACGACGCGTTTTCAACTGGGTCCCAGAACCACCAGCCGCCCCAGCCAAGCTCGTAATACGCCCACCAGCTACCCAGTGCGATACCGATCGTTAGAAATACCCAAGCCACATTGGTCCAAGGGCGAGCCCAACGCGCCCAAGCCGCATCCAGCTTACCGCCTAACATCGCGGCAATGGCGAAAGCAAATGCTACCGAGAAGCCCACATAGCCCATGTACAACATTGGCGGGTGAATCGCTAAGCCCGGATCTTGCAGCAATGGATTCAGTGTGCGACCTTCTGCCGGAATCGGGAATAAGCGCTCAAATGGGTTTGAAGTCAGCAACATAAACAGCATGAAGCCAACGCCAATCATACCCATCACCGCCAGTACGCGTGCCAGCATAACGGCTGAAATGCCTTTGCTGTACACCGCAACCAGCGCGCCCCACACTGCCAAGGTCAATGCCCATAGCAACAAGGAACCTTCGTGTGCACCCCAGACTGCCGAGATTTTGTAAATTGTTGGCATTAATGTGTTGGAGTTACTCGCGACATACAAAACAGAAAAGTCGCTGACTAAGAATGAAGTCGTTAAACAGGCAAAGGAAACTGCCAAAAACAAGACTTGAGCTTTCGCCGCCGGCTTTGCCATGGCAACCCATTGTGCATTGCCCGTTGCCGCGCCAATCATAGGGAACACCGATTGCACTAGCGAAATAACTAACGCCAGTACCAGTGCGAAATGACCAATTTCAGGAATCATTAGTAGGCTCCAGCCTCAGTTTTTTTAGGCGCTGGCGCATGCTCTTGAGCCAACACGTCCGCCACTTCTGGTGGCATATATTCTGCATCATGCTTTGCCAGCACTTCTTCAGCGATGAATTGCTTATCCGGCGTTAGACGCCCCTTTACCACAGCGCTCTGCTCTTCTTTAAATAAGTCCGGCAGAATTTTGTCGTAATTCACCGTGATTTCATTACCGCGATTATCCGCCAGAATAAAGCTCAATTCCAAGCTGGTATCACTGCGCTTCAAGCTGTCTTTTTTCACCAATCCACCTAAACGAATCACCCGATCCGTCGGTGCTTTGCCGGCCAGCACCGCTTCCGGCGCATACAAATAAGCTAAATTACTTTTCATGGCTTGGGTGATCATCGCTGAGGCGGCACCCACCGCACACAGTCCAATGATGATAAATACAATCCGTTTATGTCGTGCTTTCATGATGGTAAATCCTTATTGGAACGAGCAGCTTGGCGTCTAATTTGGCCGCGAATGCGCTTAGTGAGACTGATGCGTTGAAAACGGAGCATTAATGGCTCCAGAATCATTAGCGCAAACACCATGCCCATCGAGCACCAGATATAAAAGCCATAGCCGCCCATGGCAAAAAATTCTTTCATTTGAAGGCCTCCAGTCGTGCAACCCAGCTGGTATGGCTTTCACGCTGTAAAATAATATTGCGTACGCGCATCAATATCGTAGCAAAACAGTACATCCAAAAGCCGAAGGTCGTGACTAACATCGCAATCAGAATATTGGGCTCTATCCGTTTTAACGAGGACTCCTGATGGAGAGATGCACATTCATTCGGATCAGGGCAGTTAATCGAGTAATAGATCACCGGCACAATCGCTAAACCGACAATTGCCAGTACTGCCGAAGCCCGGTCTGAGCGTCGCGTATCTTCAATGGCTGACTGTAATGCGATATAGCCAATATAGAGAAATAACAATATCAACTGTGTAGTCATCCGAGGGTCCCAGTCCCACCAGGTTCCCCAGCTGGTTTGTCCCCAGAATGCGCCAGTCCACAGCGACAAGGCCGTCATTACTGCACCAGTGACCGCAGTGGCCGAAGCCATCATATAGGACATTCGCGTGTTGAATATCAGCCCGAGCACTGCCCAAGCGACCATCACCACATACAGCCACATCGCCATCCAAGCGGAGGCTACGTGCACATAGATGATTCTATAATATTGCTTCTGATCACTCAGCACGTCTGGCGTCTGGAAAAAGCCCCAGTACAAACCACCCAACGTGGAAATGATCGCTGCCCCCATAAACCATGGAATCAGCTTACCCGCTAAGGGGTAAAACGCTGCAGGAGATGAATATTTAAACCAATTAATTGCCATGGTACCTAATAACCTATTCCACCGAAATTCGCAGTGCTGCCGCCGTAGCCCACGGTGCAAACACGAGTGCCAACATCAAAAATGCCGACAACAATAAATAATAAGGCTGTAGCGGTGTGCCCGCTTGCATACTTGCTGCAACAGCGCCGGAACCATAAACCAACACTGGTATATATAAGGGTAGTACGAGTAACGAAATAAGCACGCCACCGCCTCGTAAGCCTAAGGTCAGGGCTGCACCAATCGCGCCAATCATGCTCAACACCGGCGTACCTAACAGCAATACCAACATTAGGGTGCCAATACTCGACGCCGGCAGATGGTATTGCAGTCCAGCCAGCGGTGCAATCAGCACCAATGGAAGGCCGGTTAATAGCCAATGCGCCAGTACTTTAGCAAACACCAACACGCCCAGCGGCTGCGGTGTCAGCAGCATTTGTTCCAGCGTGCCATCTTCATAGTCATTAGCAAACATACGCTCCAATGCCAGAGTCGATGCCAATAATGCCGCCACCCAAACCACGCCGGGTGCCATCTTGCGTAACATATCCGCCTCAAAGCCCACGCCCAACGGAAACAGGCTTACCACGATAATAAAGAAGAACAGTACCGTGAAAATATCGGTGCGGCGTCGCAGTGCCAGCGTGATATCACGGTTTAATACGGTGAAAAATGACTTAAGCATAACGATCCAATGATAGCCGTTGCATTTGCTCTTCAGGCAAGGGTACAGCCTGATGCGTGGTGAGGATGACCATTCCACCGTCCTGTACTTGCTGGACAATAATTGACTGCAATAATTCCACGGCCGCAACGTCTAGGGCCACAAACGGCTCATCCAGAACCCACAACGGCGCATCGCTAATTAACAGTCGACTCAGCGCCACTCTACGCTTTTGACCTTGGGATAGCTTGCGCACTGGTACATCTTCGTAGCCAGCGAGTCCCATTTTGGCTAACGCCGCTTCAAGCTGCGACTCAGACACCGCTTGTCCAGCCAAACGACTCAACACGGTCAGATTTTCGATAGGATTCAAATCCAGCTTTAAAGCGTTCTGGTGGCCAAGGTAGAATAATTGCCGGTAAAACTCATCGGGTATTTGCCGGATAGGCTGCTTTTGCCACAGAATATCGCCGTGGTCAGCCAGAAATAAGCCGCACAAAGTCCGCAATAAGGTGGTCTTGCCGCTGCCATTACGCCCTTCCAGCCAGATCAGCTGACCGGGTTGCAGCTCGAAAGATAAGCCCTGAAATAAGCACAGGTCTCCACGGCTGCATTGCAACTCTTGGACAGATAAGCTCACGTTGGCACTCTGTGGGTTTAGGAAAGGCGGGATTATATAAGAAGCGGCTGATGAATGAAACGTAAGCCGCAAAGCTGAATATTACATATTGGTCAAGACTATACATATTGGCCCCTTGAATTTGCTATGGTAGAGGCCATATTGCATAAATAACTCTAAGTTAAATTAACGGAACTTCTTATGAGACATATCAAAAAAGCCGCATCTTATTCTATGGCTGGCAGCTTAGGCCTGCTAGTAGTTGCTAACCTTCAGGGCTGCGGTGCCGACGCTCCACCACCACCGGCTGCACAAGCGCCACAACAGCAGCAAGACCTCGGCCAGCTTGAGCAAGACCTGCAAAGCCAGAACTACTTCTTAGTTATCTCACAGATTAGCGCTAATCCAGATAAGTATGAGTTAGCTGAGCGCTATCCGACTGAAGGCGCTACCCGCGCCGTACTTAAAACATTGGATGGCAAAGAGACGGTTCTTAGTAATGAAGAGCTAACCGCTCTGGCTAAAGCAGAAGCAGATAAAGTAGATGCTGGTACGTCTGAACTGACTAAAGAAGCCTCAGCAAGCTCCGGTGGCGGACTTGGCCTAGGTGAAATGATCCTAGCCAGTGCAGCAGGCTCGCTGATCGGTGGCATGATCGCTAATAAACTGGCGAACAATGCAAACGCTAAAGCACGAACTGCGGCCAGCACTCGTCCTGCAGCTTCAGTATCCAGCGCACAAAACCGCGCCAGAAGTGCACCAACAGCGTCTACTAAGCCAAAATCTGGCTTCACTGGTGGTCAAAACAGAACTCCATCCAGTTCATCTAATCGCTCATTCGGAGGTTAATACCTTGCTGCGCACCCAAACTGTTGAACCCGTTAGCAATGAGCTAATGGAAGAAATTGGTTTTACCTGGCATACCGACCCTGATGGCTCGGCTTATGTCGCCCCGGAGCTGCTACCGGTTTCAGAAGCAGAAGCCGAGGCTTATTACGCTGCAGCCAATGAGCTGTATGACATGTTTGCCGAAGCCGGGCAGCATGTCATCGACAATGATTTGTTTGAAGAGCTGGGCATTCCGGAAAGTTTGGTTCAACTGATTAAATTCAGCTGGGATGATGATGACTGGCACCTGTATGGCCGTTTCGACTTTGCCGGTGGTATTGATGGCAAACCGATCAAACTGTTGGAGTTCAATGCCGACACACCGACTAGCTTGTTTGAAACCTGCATTATCCAATGGGCCCTACTGAAAAGTAATGGCATGGATGAAGCCGCACAGTTCAACAATGCTTATGAAGTTATTCGTGACAACTTTAAACGCCTGATCACCAATGATGATGGCTTGGAAAAGTTTGATGAATACTTCAATGGCGAGCGCATTTTGTTTTCCAGCGTTCGGGACTTGCCTGAAGATGAGCAAACGACCCGCCTACTCCAGCGCATTGCGACTGATGCCGGATTTAGCACAGACTTTTGCTACATTGATGAAGCAGGCTTCTTGCCTGATGAAGGCATCTTCAATAAAGATCAGGAATCCACAAATTTCTGGTTCAAGTTATGGCCCTGGGAAGACATGGCAGCGGATGAGCCTGAGCTGGTTGACCTGCTCACCGAGATTGGCCGTAAGCGCACCGGCGTGGTAATTAACCCCGCTTACACTTTGCTGTTCCAAAGCAAAGGCATTATGAAAGTGCTGTATGAGCTATTCCCAGACTCGCCATACTTGTTAGCTACTGACAACAAGCCGCTTGAAGGGATTAAGCAAGTATCCAAGCCAATGTTTGGACGCGAAGGTGCCAATGTCGCAATTATTGATGAGCAAGGCGACACGCTGGAGTCTACGGATGGTCCTTACGACGTTCATGACATGCTTTATCAGGAATACGCGGAATTGGCGACCGACTCTGAAGGCCGCTCTTATCAGGCTGGCGTATTCTTCGCTTGGGAGGCCTGCGGACTTGGCTTCCGCCGTGGCTCAAAAATCTTAAACGATACTGCAACATTCGTCGGGCACGTCATTCGCTAAGCCCAATAAAAAACGCCCCGCCTGCAGTACAGGTGGGGCGTCAAACTCCCTTGCAACTTATTATTTTGGCTTATGGCTGTAAACTCTGCTCCGCGACCCTAATTGCAGCATCGCAAAGGCGTATCGATGACTGCGGATATCAAACCAGAATTTACAATAGTGGGACCAGGTTATACTCCGTTCGTCGGAGCATTATAACTGTAAGCATAGAACATTTCCGGCGTTTTATAACAAAACGAGGTTTTTTGATTAATTTTAGTACAACTTAAATTCTTACACTAAATTTTGCAATTAATAAGCACTGTGCAACTGAGTGTCACAGTTGGCTTGCTCCAATTTCACTATATTCCGAAGCGATGGCTATCACACTCACCAATTCTCGGTATTCACCCGAAAAACCAGCAACTTATCGCCTTATACTCAGTGAAAATGCTTAATATATGCTAATCTGTTTTCGATCAGCACTGCTACTTTCACCCCCAAAATTGTGTTAACGAGATTAAGGTCGCACTATGCATAATGCTTCAGAGTCTAAGATTTCTGTTATGGTCGTCGAAGATGACGCCATTATTCTGGAACGACTTGCCGGCGTGGTGCAAAGTGATCCGCGGCTTAAACTCCAAGCCACCTGCAGCACGGTTGCCGATGCGCGCCTAGCCCTGCATGATAAAGCCCCTGATGTGTTACTGATTGATCTGGATTTGCCAGATGGCAATGGGCTGGAAATCATCACATTGGTGCAAGATGAAGGCTTTGATACCGCCATGATGGTGATCAGTGTGTTTGGTGATGAATGGCATATCCTGAAAGCCATTGCAGCCGGTGCCAGTGGCTACCTACTTAAAGATGATGAATCCATCCAGATCGGTACGGCAATCACTGACTTAGCCGCTGGCGGCGCGCCAATAAGCCCCAGCATCGCCCGTCATTTAATGAAGCACTTTCGCCCCGAGCAAGCCTTACTTGAAAAGCTCACACAACGCGAACAGCAGGTTCTGCAAAAAGTGGCTAAAGGTTATACCTCGCAGGAAATCGCTGAAATTGAAGGACTTTCGTACCATACCGTTGCCACCCACGTTAAAAACATCTACCGCAAGCTCTCGGTTAACTCACGCGCCGAAGCGGTGTTTGAGGCGCTAAAAATGAACCTGATTTAATGGGAGATGTTGTCAGAATCTTTCTTCGTACCCCGATGTTGCTGTGGCTTGGTGCTTTGCTGGTTTATGTAATTGCCACATTTTATATTAGTTATTTCTGGCTGACTCCGCTTCCTGAGCAATATCAGCTAACCCGTGCTTATGTCATTAACAGCAATGCCACTACTCCCAGAGAACTAGCTGGCTTAAAGCACACTGAAGTCTCACTCCCCGATTGGGATACCGCCGCGAAACAAAATACCACTGACCTCTGGTATGTCATCCCCTTTTTAAACTCAGGCTCTGAACCTCAGCGGATGTCGGTCTACCTCCCCAATATTTCACAAAATGTAGAAGTCTTTATTAATAATCAGTGGATTGGGAATGGTGGGAGAATGGTCGAACCGATCAGTAGAAACCGCAATCATCCACAAATTTTTAACTTTGACCACAATGCATTAGAGCGACAACGCAACTTTCTTACGATTCGCCTCAAAGGGCAGTTTGCAGAGTCGACCTACTTAGGCGCGGTCTATACTGGCCCGCAAGAGCTGTTACAGCATCACTTTGCACAAAACACCCACCTACGAATTGATCTGGTCACCACCATCACTTTAAGTATGGTGTTCAGCAGTATCTTTATTAGTATTTTATGGCTGTTCCGACAAGCTGATAGCTATTACTTGTTTTATGCGGTGTTCTCACTACTTTGGACCTTTCACGACTCCAACCATTTCCTGCGCACTATTCCGATGCCTTTGGAGTACTGGGAGGTCGTGTTGTCGCTGTGTTTTGGTTACTCCATGCTGGGCGTGGTCATGTTTATCCATCGCTATGCCGGCCAATTTCCTAAAAAAATGGAATACTGGATGATTGGCACCACTCTGGTACTCAGCCTTCCATTTGCGCATTCTGATACCGAATGGGCTATTCGCTATAGCCAGGTGATCTGGAATCCGGCATTGGCTCTATTGGGCTTCTACACGCTAGGTTTTGTGGTCTTTCACTACATTAAATACAAAGAAACGCGGCTAATTCCAATCATGACCGCAGGCTCCGGCTTGATGATCTATGGCATGCACGACTTGATCTTAGTGCTACAGCTTATTCCAAAACAATCGCCTTTTATGATTCACTTTGCAGCTCTTTTGGTGGTTGTTGTAATTGCCACGACGCTGATTAATCGCTTTGTACAAAGTATGAATGTGGTCGAGCACTATAACCAAGAGCTGCAAAACGAAGTAAAACGTAAAACGGATGATATTGAACACGGCTATCGACAGGTAAAACAACTCACACAAAAATATACATTAGCCGAAGAGCGCCAACGCATTATGCGGGATATTCACGATGGTATCGGCGGGCAATTGGTCGCAACACTCGTGAGTTTGGAGTCAGGCAAAGTCAGTCAGGAACAACTCAAAGCTAATCTTAAGTCTGCTTTGCAGGACTTGCGTATGGTGATTGATTCCTTGGATTATGAGGCAGAAGACTTGCCCACTTTGCTAGGTATGCTACGAATGCGCTTATCTGATCAGCTGGCCAATGCCCGATTGACACTGCATTGGAAAGTAGATGATTTGCCGCCGATTGCCAACTTTGGCCCTGCCAATGTGCTCAATACCATGCGAATCGTACAAGAAGCCATTACCAATGCGCTTAAGCACAGCTATGCCGAAAACCTTACCATTGAAACAGCGATCGTAAACAAAAGCGAAAACCAACAGGTTGCAAGGATTTGTATTTACGATGATGGCTGTGGAACGCTACCGCAACAATCGAGCGGCAGAGGCTTGCTGAATATGCAAAAAAGAGCGGACTTGATTGGCGCAGAGTTACGAATTGACTCTCAACCGGGACAAGGCCTACAGGTGACTTTGGAAATTCCGGTACCTGAAACGCAAGCGACCGGCACACTTTAAAAGCAGCCGGTCGCTCGTTGATTTAAGATCTGGCAGAAGCCTTACTTCGGTGTATAGCCTTTCTGGAAATCAACCACAAATGCCGACAACGCCGCTAACTCTTTAGACTCCCAAGCTAATGGTTTAGCCTGCATCGGTGACATCATGCAGAACTGTACGATTTGCTCAACATCGACCAAGGTTTCAACGCCAATTTGCGCCTGAACCATCGCAATCTTATGCGGGTAAGGTAGCGCGAAGCTCTTAGATAATGTGTTGTAGCCTGCATGGCAAGTTGAGCAAGACAGCCCTCCGCTAGCGCTTAGTGATTTATCTTCCCAAAGCTTCTTGCCGTAAGCGAGTAACTCTTCAGCGTCGCCTTCGTAAGCTTTTGTTCCTTCAGGGCGGGAAATTGCTTTTGATGAAATTCCACCTGCGGCGCAAGGGTTCTTTGCGGCACATGGATTGGCTTTAGCGGCACATGGATTGGCTTTAGCAGCGCATGGATTGGCTTTAGCAGCGCATGGATTGGCTTTAGCAGCGCATGGATTCTTTGCGGCACAAGGGTTTGCTTTAGCTGCACAAGGATTCGCCGCTGCACACGGGTTGGCTTTTGCTGCACAAGGATTCGCCGCTGCACACGGGTTGGCTTTTGCTGCGCAAGGATTTGCTGCTGCACATGGGTTAGCTTTAGCGGCACATGGATTCGCTGCGGCACATGGGTTGGCTTTAGCCGCGCAAGGATTCGCTGCTGCACATGGGTTAGCTTTAGCGGCACATGGATTCGCTGCGGCACATGGGTTAGCTTTCGCTGCGCAAGGATTCTTTGCTGCACATGGGTTAGCTTTCGCTGCGCAAGGATTCTTTGCTGCACATGGGTTAGCTTTGGCCGCGCATGGATTTGCTGCTGCACATGGATTTGCTTTGGCAGCACAAGGATTCTTTGCTGCACACGGGTTAGCTTTCGCTGCACATGGATTAGCAGCACATGGGTTACTAGCTGCTGCCACAATAATCGGCTTAGCCATGGTTTCTGCCAATACCGGCACAGAGACCGCCGTCATACCCAGCACCATTGCTGCCATTGCCACTGAAAAAGGACGTGCTTTTAAAACTGATTGACTGATCTTCATAGTGATTTCACTCCTGCGTCCTGTTTCTCAAGGCACGCTTTTATTGTGCCGATCTGCTGATCGACATTGATTGTTTTATAACTTGTTACTTCCAGACCCCGATCTTCAAACACATCCACTCCCGGATGCTCTGCTTTCCAGTTACGAATCGCGTCATCACGCTCCCGCAGCAATTCCGCAATCTCGTACTTAAATAAACGAAACATCGAAGAAATCCACTGATTCACCGCAAGGTTAGGAAAAGCATGATCGACCACAAAGGCATCCAACATGGCAATCACATCCTCAGCTTTGTACCAAGTCTCACCAGTTACCCAGCGATTGGTAGTAAACAAACCAATCGGTAAACCATCACGATTCATGGCAATGCAGATCAAATGCGATAAAGCATCATCACCTTCAGGCCAAGGCTCAGTGCCAGTATTACGGATGGGAGTAATTGCGGGAGGCATGCCAGCGGCACGTAGAAAGGTATGGAAATGACCATATTCGCCATCTAGACCACGGTGCGTATGAAAGTAATACTGTGACTTAGAATATGAATCAAAAACATCATCTGCCGGATAATGGGACAGTTCGTAAAAATCCCCCTGCCCCTTCAAGCACTCGCCGACCAGATTTAAACCGCCTTTGTGTAAGGCGCGTTGCGACTCTAAAACCACCTCACCTGCGTCCAGTAAGATGCGCAGAGTTGAGGTCGTTAGCTGTGAATGTATGAGGCTTGTATTCGACATATAGCTCGTTTTCAATTAAATCCTGTCTTATATACGCCCCACACGTTCAGTCAGATGCAAAAGACCCTATTTTTATATTTTAGAGGGAGCAAAATTACAACAAACGCGCAGGCTTTCACCTTGTACCAATTGCGTTAGACCCTGTAAAGAACGGTCCGGCCAGTGGTGGGCGTTAACGGGGTGCGATACCGGCTCAAAACAGAAAAATGGCGACTGCTTTCCCGGAGAATAGATGTGACAGCAAGGTAAAGTGCCGTCGGTTGTAATCTCCAATTTAAGATCACGCGAGGGCCAACCTAAGATCGCCTGCTGACTCCAACCTGTAAAGCAATGATCAAGCCCTGCTGCCGGTAAATTCTCCGCATTGGAAAAATCCCATTCCGGACGTTTGGCAATTGGTAAAGCTTTAATCGGAAGCCCAGCATCGTCTGAAACAATAAATTCCTGCACGGTTGTTTGCAGCCAAGTATCATCATCCTGTAAAAACCAAGGATGCAAACCTACTCCGTATGGCAAACAGGTTTCACTGAGATTTGTCACTGTCAGCGTAACCTTAAGCGCTGCGCCATCCAGCGTGTAATCCACTTCGGCAACATAATGAAATGGCGGCGTCTCACGTGTTTCTAAGCGAAAACTCACCGATGACTCGGTCTGCTTTATGCACTCCCACGCTTGCTGAAACGCATCGCCATGCAATGGGCTTGGCTCATCTTTTCGATTAGGAAACAGTGGATAAAAAACAGAATCCGCATAAAAGCCACCATCTGAGATTCGATTACACCAAGGGATCATTAGGTTACAAGCTAACTGAAACTCATCACTGGCACCGGCGGGTGATGGTCTGAATACCGGCGTGCCATCATCCAAATCATAGCGTGAAATGGCCGCTCCCATATCCTCACGGATTTGCACCCGAGCGTCTGCTGTTTTTATCTCATACATGGTGTTTGATGATTCCATTTAAAATTATTTAAAAGAATTTGAATCCAGTTTGCTAACTGCTGCGTATCTATAAACATGCCGGGGTCAATCCCCTCCCTACAATACTTGGCCCCGGCTCTTTTTTTCCAGAATTACATCAATTCAGCAGGAATCTCACAAACCGGAATCGGATTCATTTTGTGCTGATTCGCTCGATTCAATCGAGTATAGATTGCCAACACTTCACGCTCCCGCTCACTCAACTCACTTTCTGGCTTTTCAGCTGGGTCATAGCGCATTGCCCACTCAAGCTCTGGATAGCTTGCACCAATTTGGTCCTCATCAGAGCGGTCATCTCCCCACAATCCATCTGTGGGTTTTGCCACCTGAATCGCTTCAATCACGCCCAAAGTACTCGCCAGACTAAATACTTCTGTTTTCATCAAATCGGCAATCGGGCTGATATCTACTCCGCCATCCCCGTACTTGGTGTAAAAACCAACGCCAAAATCTTCTACCTTATTACCCGTACCAGCCACGATGTAGTTATGTAAGCCCGCAAAATAATACAGTGTCGTCATGCGCAAACGGGCGCGAGCATTAGCCAACGACAAGAAACGCATATCCTCACTTTCAACCGCTGGCAAACTACCAACAAACTGATCAAACACCGGCGTTAAATCGATCTCAACGGAGCTCACATTCGGGTATTTAGCCTCTAGTTGAGCAATATGTTCACGTGCTCGGGTCACTTGTGAACTGGCTTGATGAATCGGCATTTCCAGACACAGCGTTGGCAAGCCCGTTTTGGCTGCCAAAGTGGAGGTTAGCGCCGAATCAATCCCGCCGGAAACACCCACCACAAAGCCTTTCGTGTGGGACTGTTCAACATATGCCTTCATCCAGCTAACAATATGTTCTATAACCGCTTCATTTTTCATGGGTAAGTGCCTTATGTGCAGGAATCAAAAGCCTATGGTAAGCAAAAACCGCAGATAAATCATCCTATGCTGATCTGCTGCTTATTAATCTAAAAAAGCACTAAAAAGGTGCAAAAATGAGGAAAAAACTATTTACCTAAAATCCTATTGGAGTAGTATGACCAAAAAATCCTGTACAAATTAATTCCTGAGGTGGAGATGTCATGAGTCTGAACAATATAGATCAGATAGCTCAAGATTTAAGCCAAAAAGTTAGCCAATCACACGAACAACTTCAGTCCAACCTTAAGTGGCTGAAAGAACAAATGAGTCCTTATTTCTTGGTGTTAAACCAGGATGAGTCGAGCGCCCTTGCCTTGTTAGCGTCCAGCCTGCATGAAATGGAGCACTACAAGCGCCTAACCCTTGTTGACCGAGCTGACACATTGATGCTGGCGCAGGTGGATGAGAAAGGATCGCTGTATCACACATTGCACGATATTCCTCAGCGCAATATTAACTACCTGGAAATTACCACTTCATTTGGCGTGATGCCAAACAGTGATAAGAACCTTGAAGTCATGCGCTGTGAGTTTAGTCCAGAGGTGACTGAGCCACTAGCACCTGCCGGTTCTGCCGTTATCCCTGAGGAAACCAGTAAGCTGGTCACTGAAGCGATGACCGTACTGGACTCAGACTTTGACACGACATTGGTACCCGCTTTGTTAGATACCCTGTGGCGAAATGACGAAGAATACGTCAAGATTTCACCGCCAGACCGTGTGGCGCGTTTGTTACACCTGTTCCATAACACGGAATCCAATGGCGGTATTTTCTTACGCCGCGAAACCACTACGCATGGTGAGTACCGGATTTCATTTGGTGTAACCAACCCACCACATTCTGGCTTCTTAGCGCAGCTATTAGAAGTGTTCCAACGCTTGGGTATTAGTGTAAAGCGCTCTTACGCACTGACATTATCCAGTGAACTGTCCCCGTGCTTCTTATCGACGTTTTACGTGAAACCACGTGAGCAAAAGTCGTTAAATGCCGGCAGCCCACTGTACGCTTCACTGCGTCGCGAATTATATAACACGCAAATCCTGTCTACCGGATCGACCAGCTATCGTGCCTTGGTAGAAACCGGTGCAATGACCGGAAATGATGCCACTCTGATCAGCTCTTTGATTAGCTTCTGTCATACCAATTTGGCCCATAGCGCGCCAGATATGTATGACCAAGAAAGCATTATGGCTGCATTCCACAATAATCTGGATGTTAGCTCACAACTGCTGAAGCTATTCTACACGCGCTTTGATCCAGAGCTGGATACCGATGACCGCGAAGGCGAGTATCAGGCTGAGCTGGAAAAAACCGTTCACTTGGTGGATGGCTTTAACTCAGGCCGTAAGGTATTGGATACATTCCGCCGCGTGATTTTCCGCTGTGCGATTTCCTTTATCCGTCATTGCTTAAAAACCAACTTCTTCGTGTCTGAAAAGCATGCCTTGGCTTTCCGTCTTGATCCTCTGTATCTGGAAGAGCTGGAGCCGCATTTCATTGCTGATTTGCCGACCGATCGCCCCTTCCGGATTACCTACTTCTCAGGTCGTCGTGGCGCGGGTTACCACATTGGATTCTCAGACATCGCTCGCGGTGGTTGGAGAACGTTGATCACCCAGAGCCGTGATGACTATATTACAAGCGCCAGCACCATGTTCAAAGAGAACTACGTATTGGCCCACACGCAGCACCTGAAGAACAAGGACATCTACGAGGGTGGCTCGAAGCTGGTAGCGATTCTAAATATCGACCCACGCTCCACACCTGAGCAGCGTCAGCAGTATTTGTACAAATTGCAGTTTGGCTTTATCAATGCCTTCCTCGATTTATACATCACTGAAAATGGCATTGCGAAGGACAGCCGCGTACTGGATTATTACCGTCAGGATGAGCCGATCGAATTAGGCCCTGATGAGAACATGCACAATGTCATGATCGAGCTGATTGCTAAAACAGCAGCAGCGCGTGGCTATGTATTGGGCTCCGGTATTATGTCCAGTAAGCGCGTGGGGATTAACCATAAAGACTACGGCGTGACCTCGATTGGTGTGATTCGCTTTGCGGAAGTCACCATGATGGAATGCGGCATTGATATGCACAATGCGCCGTTCAGTGTGAAGTTCACTGGTGGTCCAAATGGTGACGTGGCCGGAAATGCCATGCGCTTGTTATATGAGCGTTGCCCATACGTACAAATCAAGCTAATTATTGATGGCAGTGGTGCATTGTACGATCCGGAAGGTCTGGATAAGACCGCCATGAGCACTGTGGTATTGCAATCTGATTTGGATGGCTTTGACCCTGAAGCACTGCATGTTGGCGGCTTCTTGCTGTATCGCCAGCAAACCCGCAAAGAAGGCATGAGCGTGCTGTATCGCAAGCTCACCATGACGGATAGCGGCCTGAGTGAAGAATGGGTGTCTACGGATGCATTCTACCAGAGCTTTAATAGTCTGGTGTTCACGGTAGAAGCTGATTTGTTCATTCCAGCTGGCGGACGCCCTGAAACCATCGATAGCAGCAATGTGGAGCGTTTCTTCAAAGATGACGGCACGCCAAGTGCGCCAGTGATTATTGAAGGGGCGAACTCCTTCATTACGCCACCGGCTCGTACTGTATTGCAGCAGCGTGGCGTCGTGATTATGCGTGATGCTTCGGCGAATAAGTGTGGTGTTATCTCATCCTCTTACGAGATCATCGCCAACCTGATGTTTAGTGATGAGGAGTTCTTAGCCTGCAAAGAAGAGTACGTGGCTGATGTCATTGATATTCTGAATCACATGGCGGAGCAGGAAGCCCGTGCCATTCTGAAGCGCTACCGTGAGCTGAAAGGTAGTATCACGTACACTGAGCTATCGAACCAGATCAGCCGCGAGATCAACCAGCACTATGCGCGGATGTTTGAGTTCTTCCAGTCTAATCCTGAGCGTGCTGGTCGTGCTGATCATTTGGCAGCATTAAGAATGCATATGCCAGCGATGATTCAGAACAATCCAAGCTTGCATGCACGGATTAATCGCTTACCAGAGAAAGTGAAGTACGCGATTCTGGCCAGCAAACTGGCGTCTGCCATGGTGTATGCCGGCAATAACGACAGCTTGTATGAAGACCTGATCGACGCCCAGCTACGGAGAATCTCTCAAAGCTGAGCTAAGCCATAATGCAGTGTGGTGCCTAAATTATCGGGCACCACTCCTGTTATCGGGAACTCCTCCCACCTCCCCCGCAAGCTGATAGACTTTAAGGCACCTTTAATAAAAATAAGTGCCTGTCATGAATATTGGACTCATTATCTTCACGACCTTGGTGATCGCACCATTTGCCTGGGCCATCGCTATCTACAATCAGCTCGTCACGCTGAAAAACAATGCCAAAAAATCCTGGAGCAATATCGATGTCTTGCTAAAGCAGCGCAATAGCGAACTGCCCAAACTGATCGACACCTGTAAACAACACATGGCTTATGAAGGTGAAACCTTAGTGCGTGTGATTGCCGCACGTCGTAATGCTGAAGCAGCCCTACAAAGTGGCGATATTCAAACCATTGGTAAAGCCGAGCACCAACTGGAAGGCAGCCTGATCAATCTATTTTCAGTCGCCGAAGACTACCCTGAGCTAAAAGCCAGCGATGCATTTTTAAGACTACAAACGCGCATCACTTCTCTGGAAGATAGCATCTCAGATCGCCGCGAGTTTTATAACGAATCGGCGGCTGTGATGAATACGCGCCGTGAGCAATTTCCAGACAATATTATCGCTAATGTCTTTAACTTTGACGGCTTCCAGCTGATGGAGTTTCGATTAGAAGAGATGGAAGATATCTCAGTCGCCGATCAGTTCGCTGGCAAAGCAACTTAAGAAGGCGGATTGCGGTTATGGGATTAATTATGTTGCGAGGACTGCTGATTTCATCTATCAGCAGTTGGCTGTATATACCGGGATTGCTATTGGTCATTTGGCAAACCAGCGAACGTAACCTCCCCACCCTGCTGGCCATGGCAGGCGCATTTAGCCTGATCGCATCTATCCTGATCTTTATCCGCTGGCGTACGTTGCATGACACGCCAACCACTTCGCTACGTAATGTCGCTCAAGGCTATGCTGAGGTTATCGGCACGGCGATGACCATGCCCAATGAAGTTGGCCCAGGACCGTATTACCTGCCACCGGTAGTTTGGTTTAGCCGCCCTTACCAGAAAAGTAGTGAGCAGTTTTTGGTGGAAGATGAATTCGGTAGTTGCATCATTGATCCGCGCAAAGCCGAGATTATTACTGAGCTGTATTTTCGTCAGCAGTATTGGTATCGCGCAATATTCCCTGGTCAGAAAGTGTATGTGCTAGGTCAGCTAACCACTGTGAATGGTCATCAAACCGACCAACAGCGCCATCAGGTGATTTTAGGCACGCTGGCCAGTTGGAAAAAAGATCATTATGAAATGCTTCGCCGCTTTGATAAAAATGGCGACGGCAAAATTGACCAACATGAGCTGAAGCTCGCCAAACAAGCCGCCGAAGCAATAGTCGATGACGAGTTAGATTATAACTATCGCCAAACCTCCACCCACTTGATTGAAAAGCCACGTGATGGCAGGCCTTTTATTTTATCCAGTATTCCGCTGGAGAAATTATTGCAGCGTTACTCACGGGCTATGATTTTTCATTTATGCGCATGGCCAGTATTGAGTGTGATTGCGTTTACGCTGTAGGGCCTTCCTTTGTCTGCGACCTGAAACACAGAACTACACTACCCAAGCTGCTGAGGCGATTCCAAGGGTTGCACCAATATTTCGGTGCCATATCATTGAGACAGTAGCTAAAGATCTAACTCAAATCTGAGGAAGACAACTCAGGCAATTACCCTCAACTCTGCCGGCAGTAAAAATCGCAAAATTGCATCACGCTTTTCATTTTTTGCACCCAAGTCCTGAAGTGGCTCGACCCGACTATGCAGTATCGCCAATCGCTTCATAATAAAGCTGCGAATAGCGGTTTGCTCAATTTCGCTAAGCACCACATCCTGCAAACTTCCCTGCCGTAACACGTCCAAGGCAGGGCCTAAATTATTCTCGGCAATATGACGCTGCTCAGCACTAGGCTGGCCTAATACATGACCTTGTCTGCGCCCTTCACTAAACTCTTTATGGCGCAACCGTAGCCAAGCTTGTAGCTGCAACCAACCGTAGGGATCTTTTTCACAATACTGTGCATAAGTCAGCGTACTAAAATCTTTTAGATAAGCGTGGTAATTAAAGTCATGAACACCCAAGGCCATGTGGGCAATTTCCGCTGGAATTTCACCACGTAAATCATCAATCGCTAACTCGGCTTCAGTCCCATCTTCCATCACTAGACGATTGCCTGCCTGACCGGTTTCGAGAGCGCCATATTGCATAAGCACCTCGCCTGGCTCATAGGCAAATGACAGCACCGTCACCACGCCATCGTCTGCCATATTCCCACCGATACGCGCCGGATACAGTCTGATTTTCGGGATGTCACCACCCGGCACTTGCCTCAGCACATTGCCCGCAATCACCCCACCAGTTAGTAAGCCCGCAATTGAAATCGTATGCGAGCCCATGGTTGTTATATCGTTATCAATAATGCGCAGATTACGTTGCATACCATCGCTGGCAAAGATGCCTTGTAGCGGGCCATTGGGCGCAACAATTTTGCAGGAACGAATGCATACATCCGTCATAATGGTGCCCGCTAGCTGATCACCTACGCGCCGCGCGATACCATCGACTTCGCGGTATTGCGCCGGTGGAATTAGCTGAATGGCATCGCGGTGCGCGTCGCCATAGCACCGCTGATCGCTAATACATAAATTACTGACCATCACATGATGATGCCAAATCCGAACTGCATCGGTTTGATGCTCGTGGGTCAGTTCGATATCGGGCTTACCGGTAAATAATACCGTGGTTGCGCCTATCGCCTCATCGCTCTCCCAACCCATGCAACTGGCTTGGCAGGTTTCAGCATCCAACACATACAAACACTCTTGTTGGCGCTCAGCCGGTGCTAAAAACACTTCATTTGCCTGAGATAAGGCATCTAATTTGGCCGGTAAGGAATCAAGTATCAGCTGCGCCTCAGCGGCACGCTTTTGATACGCCACTAAATTGTTTTTCATGGCCTGAATTTTAGCGTTTAAATCTTCACCGGAGCCTTGACCTTGACGCTGCATTGACTCCAGCTTTGCAATGTAATCAGGCAAATAATGCGGGCTATCGGGCTTTAGGTATTTATCCGTTTGCGCCATCGCCTCGCGGGCTAGCTGTAGCGCCCGAACGTGGTGATGGTATTGCGTGTGGGTATTCATTGCTTCATTTGTCAACGGCGCGTGATGATGCCCCATGCCTTTCTCCCTGATTCGGTTATGGTGTTGGTCGATCTAACAGCTGGGTAACCCGCTCAGCCAACGCCAGCGAGGCAGTTAAGCCCGGCGACTCAATGCCAAACAAATTCACTAAGCCTGTAATGCCATGTTGCTGCGCAGTGCTGATCTCAAAATCGCTATTGATCGTCCCGTTGTAAGCCACTTTCGGGCGTACGCCGGAATAATCAGGCAGCAAACTGTTATCTGGCAGCTCCGGCCAATAACGTCGCACCTCAGCATAAAATGACTCAGCCCGCTCAGGGCTTACGGTATAATCAATCTCCGCTGGCAGATTGGAGTCCAGAAATTCCACATCCGGCCCAAAGCGCACTTGGCCGCCTAAGTCGATGGTCAAGTGTACCCCTAAACCGCCCGTGACGGGTGCGGGATAAATAAGCTGAGTGAATGGCGCTTTGCCCTGTAATCGGAAATAACTGCCTTTGGCCAATACCGTTTCGGGGATATGCGCTGCGGCCAAGCCTTGAATGGATTGTGCAACATCAACGGAATAAAGTCCGGCGCAATTAATAAACTCTTGTGATTGCAGGCGCATTGGCTCCTCGCCACCGACTTCCAGCTCAAAACCCGCATCGTTTGGGATAACTGATAGTAGTGGCGCGCCTAAAGCCAACATGCCACCGGCATCTTCCAGATCACCCAGTAAACTCAGCATTAAACCATGACTATCAATAATACCGGTCGATGGGGATGCCAATGCCCCTAAACATTGCAAGCCCGGCTGCTGTGCTTGTGCTTCTTCGGCGCTCAGCCAGTGCAAATCATCTACACCATTAGCCGTGCTGCGCTGAAATAGTTGCTCTAGCGTGTTCATATCTTCTAGCTGAGTCGCCACAATCAGCTTACTAATACGTTGGTGCTTTACCTGCTTGCGCTCGCAGTAGTCATATAAAGCATCACGCCCCGCGACACACAGCTCTGCTTTTAAAGAAGCCGGTGGGTAGTAAATTCCGGCGTGAATCACTTCGGAGTTACGCGAGCTGACGCCATGCCCGAAGGCTTCGGCTTGTTCTAATAAGATGACCTCACGCCCGCTCTGGGCCAGTGCCACTGCACAAGCTAAACCAACAACACCCGCTCCGACGACTACCGTTTGAATTTGCATGACTTCCATGTTTTGCTTCCAACGCCTCTATTTATGCTGCTAATAATTACATGTAATGCTCACACGGCAATCACTAAAATTGCCTCATGCCCTGCTAGCTGCCACTATCATAAGCAACAAACGATTAAACGGCCGATAAGTAAACACTCACAGCCCTTCTCACTCATATTTACGCAGTAGGATACCTTATGATTACCGTTTCCCACCTCACTATATATCCTTTTAAATCCGCTCAAGGCATTGCCATTCCTGATACAGGCTTCGATGCCGAAGGCATGCTCAATGACCGCCGACTGATGGCCATAGATGACAAGGGTATTTTCATCACCTCCCGCAGCAATCCGGAACTACTGCAACTGCGCTGCGAAATGAATCCCGATGGCTGGATCCTGTCTCACCCTAATCAAGCTTTAACCTGCCAAATACCAAACTACAACAGCACACCCAAACCCGCCCCACTCAACGGTCAAGTCTGGCGTGATAAAATTCAGGCATTGGATGCTGGCGATGCTGCGGCCGCATGGCTTAGCGAGATTCTTGGTCTAAACACGCGCATCGCAATTTGGCAGCCAAGCGCTCGACACTCGGCTAAATACAACTTCGAAACCAGCTTTGCCGATGCCTCCCCCATCCTAATTGCCAGCGAAGCCAGTATGCGCCAAGGCTGTGACTGGGCCGGCATTCCCTACGATGCTCGCCGGTTTCGCCCGAATATCATTGTGAGTGGCGTTGAGGCATTTGCTGAAGATCATTGGAAGCAAATTCGAATTGGTGAGAGCACCTTTGAAATACTCGATCCGTGCGAGCGCTGTATTTTAACCACGCGTGACCCGGATACCGGCGAAGCGCATCCCGATAAACAACCAATGGCTGTTCTCATGGAAAAACATGCCAGCGCCGCCTCACAACCACTGATGGGAATGAACGCCCGCCTTAGCTCTGCACCATCAAAGAGCCGAATTGCAGTCGGTGACGTTATTGAGTTGCTCTAAAAAACATCACGCACCAAATCAGTGCAAAGATGAACGTTTTGTGAATATAATCTGACAACCTAATGACACTCCAGCTGCCTTCAATCGATTGCAGAACAAGCAGTAGTGCGCTGTCTTGGCTAACTTTCATATCTTGGCACAGTTATTGCTAAAGTATTTTCAACAGCTAGACTAAATCTAAACCGAGGACAGTGTATGAGTGGCAATGAAAGCCGAGTTCAGGCAATTTATCAAATTACAAACCGCGAGCCGGTATTGGTAGAAAAGCCAGGCGCATTAAGCAAAATTTGGGCGTGTGATGTTTTCAACTTGGCAAAGATGGAAGAAGCGCTGTCTAAGAACGCGTTTAAAGCCATAAAGAAGACAGTTCAGACTGGCGCGGTACTTGACTCAGCGACTGCAGACATTGTTGCAGCAGCGATGAAAGAGTGGGCAACGAAGAAAGGCGTTAAGTTTTTCTCTCACATCTTCTACCCAATGACTAATGCTACGGCTGAGAAGCATGATGGTTTCATCATCACCAGCCCTGAAGGCAACTGCATTACTGAATTCACTGGAAGCCTGCTGATTAAAGGCGAGCCAGATGGTTCCTCATTCCCTAACGGTAGCCTGCGCATGACCAATGCTGCACGCGGCTACACGGCTTGGGACCCAACCAGCCCAGCTTACGTGATGCACACCGACAACGGTGCCACACTGATGATTCCAAGTGTGTTCATCTCTTGGACTGGTGAAGCGTTGGATAAGAAAATCCCACTATTGCGCTCTAATGCAGCAATGGACAAGGCAGCAAACAAAGTACTGTCTTTGATGGGCGAAACAGACATCGCACCATTAAACTCCAGCTGTGGTGCTGAGCAGGAATACTTCTTAGTTGATTCAAACTTCGCAAACAGCCGCCCTGACTTATTGTTAGCAGGCCGTACTTTATTCGGTGCAGCACCGGCTAAAGGCCAAGAGTTTGATGACCACTACTTTGCAGCAATCCCAGCGCGTGTACAGGTTTACATGCAAGCGGTTGAAGACAAGCTATACCGCTTAGGCATCCCAGCTAAAACACATCACAATGAAGTAGCACCGGGCCAGTTCGAAATTGCGCCTTACTACGAAGCGGCTAACGTTGCGGCTGATCACCAGCAATTGCTGATGACTATCCTGAAAATGACGGCCAGAGAGCACGGCTTCATGTGCTTATTGCATGAAAAGCCATTCGCTGGCGTCAACGGCTCTGGTAAGCACGTAAACTGGTCTGTAGGTAACGCAACTCAAGGTAACTTATTAGATCCAGGCAGAACACCACACGACAACCTGAACTTCCTGCTCTTTTGTGGTGCAGTAATTCGTGGCGTGCACCTTTATGGACCACTGCTTCGTGCAGTCATCGCATCGGCTTCAAACGATCATCGTTTGGGTGCTAACGAAGCGCCTCCAGCGATTTTGTCTGTGTATCTGGGTAGCCAATTAGAAGGCGTCTTCCACGATATTAAAGAAGGCAAGCTGGAAGCTAAAGCAGAAGGCGGCTTGATGGATTTAGGTCTGTCACAAATTCTGAAATTTGAGCGTGATCCTGGCGACCGTAACCGGACTTCTCCGTTTGCCTTCACTGGTAACCGTTTTGAGTTCCGTGCGGTTGGTTCCTCACAGTCAGTGTCTGGCCCATTGGTTGCCATGAACACGATGCTGGCTGACTCGCTGAATTGGATTGCTGAGAAGCTGGAAGCGAATCTGAGCAGCGGCGTTGATCAAACTGCGGCGGTTATTGCTGTACTGAAAGATCTGATGCTGGAGCACGGCAATGCTGTATTCGGTGGTGACGGCTACTCTGCAGAATGGCACAAAATGGCGGTTGAAGAGCGCGGCCTGAAAAACCTGCCGACTTCTGCTGATGCACTGCCAGCATTCCAGGATGAAGCAGTGATCAAACTGTTCTCATCCACTGGCGTACTATCTGCTGTTGAGCTGGAAAGCCGCTACGAGGTTTACTCTGAGCAGTATGTTCAGTCTATCGAAGTAGAAGCCAAGCTGATGATTGAAATGGCTAAAACCATTATCTTCCCAGCAGCGTCTAGCTACCTGATGGAACTGTCTACCACCTACTCTGGCATGTCAGAAATGGGTATCGAAATGGACAAATCAACAGCGACTACCGTTGCTGCTGAGACCAATGCACTGCTGGCATCGGTTGCTAAGCTGACTACAGCCATGGAAAAGCATGACTTCGATAACGTTGAAGCGCATATGCAGTATCTGGCAAATGACGTTCGCGACCTGATGGAAGAAGTGCGTAGCCATGCAGATGCTCTGGAAGCAGAAGTACCTGATGACATGTGGCCACTGGCTAAGTACCGCGAGATGTTATTCATTAAGTAATAACACCGTTGGTATGTGATTGTCAGAGGCCGCTAGCGATAGCGGCCTCTTTGCGTTTGAACACACAGCGAATCCAAACAAATCGTAATTTCTCAGTGTTTTTTAGCGGTTCCTTCCTTAGCTTCATCTGGGTATTATTAGGCATCTTCCCATCAGGTATACAATGACAGCTATGGTTGAAACCCTACCCCTCATCATTGCTGGCCCTATTCTCAGGCGCTGTACCCAACAACAATTCACCGTATGGTTGATGTTTAGCCGCGAGCCTGAAGCCATTCACCTGAGCTTAAATACCGACGACGCCACGCTATACGACCAGACGCTTAGCGGCGATGCAGTTAAAACAGTGCAAGTCGGCGTACGCGCTTTTATCACCCTGCTCCATTTGAGTTTTGATGAGAAGCTGCCACAAGATCAGCTGATTCAATATCAACTGACGTTTACCGATGCAGGAAAGCAATACAGCCTAGGCGAGCTAATTCCGGATTTGCTCTATGCTGAGCGTCAGCATCCGGACTTTGTGATTAAATCCCACCTGACCAAAGTGATTCACGGCTCTTGCCGTAAGCCGCATTCGGGGTGCGATGATGCGCTTGGACAGTTGGATAACTTAATTCAAGAGAACTTGGATGATGTTATCGACCGTCCTGACACCATGATTATGTCTGGCGATCAGATTTATGCAGATGATGTGGCCGGCCCAATGCTTAAGGTCATTCACCAGACGATTGCGCTGCTGGGCCTCACACCGGAGACTTGGGAAGGCGCTTCAGCTAACGATACCAAAGGCTTATTAGCCAGTGATTGCTGTTATTACCAGCGCGATAAACTACTACCAGCCAATAAGGTTAATCAGAAGCTTTTAGACTTATTTTTTGATGGCAGCCAAAAGCCGATATTTACCACCAACTCAGCGTATAACCACTTAATCACCCTCGCTGAATTGGTGGCCATGTATGCCTTAATCTGGTCGCCGACACTGTGGGACTATCTCGACCCGGATGATGCCGCTAAAGTACCGGAAGAATTTCTGGAAGCGTTTCGCCAGCAAGCAGTGGATATTAAAAAATTCGCAACGGGCTTAACTCCCGTGCGTCGAGCCATGGCGCATATCCCTGTGTATATGATTTTTGATGATCATGATGTGACGGATGATTGGAATCTCAATCGCGGCTGGGAGCAAGCGGCTTATGGTCACCCATTCTCTAAACGCATTATTGGCAATGCCTTAATTGCGTACTGGCTTTGTCAGGGTTGGGGAAATAATGCAGCGGCGTTTGAAACCATTTACGAATCCAGCCATTCAGTGTTTGATAATACCGATGACATTGCGGCAGATGCTTTAATTGATACCCTGCTACATTTCCGGCGCTGGGATTACAGCGTGGAAACGGTACCAAAAATTATTGTGGCCGATACCCGTACCAATCGCTGGCGCTCTGAAACCCAAGCCTCCAGCCCTTCCGGCCTTATGGATTGGGAAGCACTCAGCGATTTACAGCAAGAACTGGTGCATCACGATGCAGTGATCTTAGTCTCTCCCGCCCCTATTTTCGGGGTAAAACTGATCGAAGTCATTCAACGCATTTTCAGTTATTTTGGTCAGGCGCTGATGGTCGACGCTGAAAACTGGATGGCGCACAATGGCGCGGGTAATGTCATTCTGAATATCTTTTTGCATCCCAAGACACCTCAGCATTTTGTGATTTTATCGGGCGATGTGCATTATTCCTTTGTTTACGACATATCACTCAGGCATCGCGAAGGCGGCCCTGAGATCACCCAAGTCACGGCCAGCGGGATTAAAAATCGCTTTCCGGATAAGTTGCTGCACTACTTTGACCTACTTGACCGATTTCTCTACGGCAGACGTTCTCCACTAAATTGGCTCACTAAACGCCGTAGAATGCGGGTGCGTTCACGTAAACCTGAAGGCTTAGGCCGTCGACGCTTGGTCAACCAAAGCAATTTGGGAATTTTGCGACTCGACCGCGAGAAAAATGTGGAAGCTGATGCGATTAGCGCCAGTGGAGAGATCATCCATTTTAAACGCGAACAATAAGCAACACTATACACTTGCCCAGACTCGTCCAGCCTTTTAGTATAGGCCGCATCACTTATCGGGCGGGCGTATCGCTGGCGATAATTAGTCAATTAACCTCAGCGAGCGTATTCCCTTGACCACTATGGCTAACACTTCTCAGCGCTACTCACTCGGCTTGCTGCTACGTATTTTCGTCCCATTTGCGGCGGGCTATTTTCTCTCTTATTTATTTCGAGTGGTGAATACCATTATCGCGGGTGACTTATCCAGCGACTTGGACTTGACCGCTAACCAGCTTGGCTTGCTGACCAGTATTTACCTGATTGCTTTTGCCGCGACTCAGTTGCCATTGGGAATTTTGCTAGACCGCTACGGCCCACGCAAAACAGAAGCCATTTTATTGATGTTTGCAGCCCTTGGTGCCGCGATCTTCGCCATGGCTGAAACACTGACCGGCCTGTTGATTGGACGTGCGCTAATTGGTTTTGGGGTCTCAGCCTGCTTAATGGCGTCATTTAAGGCCTTTGTGCAGTGGTTCCCGATGGAACGCCTGCCTATGATTAATGGCTTCCTGTTAACTGCAGGTGGCTTTGGGGTGCTCACGGCCTCAACACCGGTTGAATTTGCGCTGCAAATTACAGACTGGCGCGGTGTGTTTATGGTGCTGGCGGGGCTGACTTTCTTAGTTGCTCTGGCAGTGTTTTTTATTGTGCCGGATAAACCCATTCCCCAAACAGGCACCACACTCAAGCAGCATATCGATGGCATTCGACGCATCTTTAAAAGCAAAATATTCTGGAGCATTGCGCCGTGGTCAGTCGCTTGTCAGGCAACCTTAGGTTCTATTATCGGCTTGTGGTCTGGCCCTTGGCTGCGAGATGTCGCCAATCTAGAGCGTGATGGTGTCGCCAATGTGCTATTCCTGATCGCCATTTCATTAATTATTGGCTATCTGACGATTGGTATGATCGCCGATTGGCTACGTCACAAAGGCGTGGCTCCAATGACGGTTGCCGCCTCTGGTATGTGTCTGTTCTTACTAGTGCAGCTGGCCATGGTATTTGAGTTTACCGAATACCCTGGTGCGTTGTGGATGGCTTATACCTTCTTCTCAAGCTCCGGTGTTCTAACTTATGCGGTGCTCTCGCAAAGCTATCCGGCTGAACTCTCTGGCCGCGTTAATACTGCCTTAAACTTACTAGTGTTTATCTTTGCTTTCCTTATGCAATGGGGTGTTGGTTATGTGATTGATTTATTCCCTAGTGAGCGCGCGGATCAATATGACCCGCATGGCTATCAAATCGCTTTTGCATTATTATTAAGCATTCAGGTCATCACAATGATTTGGTACTTCATCAGCAGTAAACAAAGTGCGCCAACCGAGGCCACTAATCAGGTAACCAGTTCTACGTGAAATTTAGTAAAGACACTCGATGGCATTTAAGCGCTCAAATATCGGCAGTGCTGGTGATTACCTGTATCCTTGTCGCCTTGACAGGGGATCATTTTGTACGCCGTTTAGAGTCTGACTATTTACTGACAAAGCTCAGTGAGAAGAACCAGCAGACCGCACAGTTAATTGCCAGCACCTCCATACTGCCTATCTTGCAAAGCGACTTTGATAAGCTGGATGCCCACCTCAGTGCGGCATTATCAATGGACTCCACGCTATTGTATGGCCGAGTTGAAGATCATGAGTCGCGAATAATCGGTATCGCCGGTGAGGAGCAGTATGACCCGCACGCGCCTGACTATCGGTTGGAAATTAGTAAGATGCCAGATGCCATGTTCCAACATCTGACACAAAACATTGAGCATGACGGCAAGCATATTGCTACCTTACATATGGGGTGGAATACTAATGAAGTCGTCCAGCAAGTTGAACGTCACGTCAATAAAATACGCTGGATACTGATTGCGCCATTGATCTTACTGGCTTTATTTTATCTGCTGAGTTTGCGCATATTTATCCTAACACCCGTCAGAAAAATTAATGACAAACTTGATGCCATGGCGGCAGGCAAGCGCACAAAAGACATTACCCAGCACCCGCTCATTTCTAAAGAATTCAGCTTTTTGGCGTATATCGTCAATCGCTTACAAGCACTTCAGGATGAGGAAGCGGTGACTCGCAGGTCACTGGCTCAATCGATCAAAAAAGCCGAAGCCGCAAATGTCACTAAAAATGAATTCTTAGGAGTTGTCAGCCATGAGCTGCGCACCCCCATTAATGGCGTTTTGGGTTCGTTGGAGCTACTACTTAAAGATAAGAATTTGAGCGCAGAGCAACTGGAACAGATTCAGGTTGCGCACTCCTCCACCGACTCGCTCTTGGCGATCATCAGCAATATTCTGGACTTTTCTAATATCGAAGCCGGCAAGCTGGAGCTAAAGCAATTAGACTTTAATCTTGGCCAGTTGGTCGATGAAGTTGGAAGCATGTTATCGGGCAGCGCCAAAAATAAAGGCCTGACTTTAACAACCAACAACGCACTCGAGCTACCAGACACCTTAAAAGGTGATCCTATGCGAGTTCGGCAGGTATTGAGTAATCTGATTCTAAATGCTATTAAATTCTCCGATCAAGGCACCATTACACTGGAAACGGAGCTACTGGGAATTAAAGACAAAGTTGCCACGATCAAAGTATTGGTCCGTGATATGGGAATTGGTATTTCCAGCGATGTACAAAAAGACTTGTTCTCATCGTTCGTGCAAGCCGATACTAGCAGTACGAGACGACATGGCGGAACCGGTCTGGGCTTATCGATCAGCCAGAAGTTGGTACAAGCGATGGGTGGTGTGATTGAGGTTGAAAGCGAACTGGGCCGTGGTAGCGTGTTTAGTTTCACATTGCCGCTGCCAATTGTTGACCAAGAAAAAACAAAAACGCCAACCGCTACCAAGCCACAAGACCTTCCTCAACTCAGCGGTAAACTGCTACTGGCAGAAGATAATCCGGTGAACAAGATGGTCGCCATGAAAATGCTCAAATCATTTGGGCTGGAAGCTACACATGCCAGTAATGGCAGAGTCGCCTGTGAGCTGTACCGCGAAAACGAGTTTGATGTCGTATTGATGGATATCCAGATGCCAGAGATGGATGGCCATGAAGCCACCGTGTGCATTCGTCAATGTGAGGCAGAGCAAAAGCGCAAGCAAACACCGGTTATTGCACTCACAGCGAATGTGCTCAGTGAAGATCGGGCGCGTTGCTTTAGTTCGGGAATGAATGATTTCCTATCGAAACCCATTCGTATGACTGATTTACATGAGACATTAAAACGTTGGCTTGAGGCTGATAAACCGGATATTAAATGATGCGGCATTGCGCTTCGACATCATTTTTTAGCATAATCGTTAGCACCCTGAATCAGCTTTGATCTGCTTAATGGAGCTGAACGCTGAACCTTATATCCGCCTAGGCGCTTAATCCTTTACAGATCTAAGCGCCTAGCTTTTTTAAAGCAATTAATCTTCCAGCAGATAATCGCCGCGAGACTCCAAAATCTCACTGCCGACTACTTTGGCGATAGAACAACCTGGCCACACGTATTTGTGTACATTGCGCGAGATCACCACACCATCGGTACCGGCTAGCACTGGCGTACGGCTTTCAAAAGCCCCTTCTCCGTCCAGAGCAATTAACTCAGCTAGTACATCCCCTTTGCTAACGACATCACCGAGTTCAACTTTGTAGGCTAACAGGCCAGCAGTATCCACACGGGTCATCTCAGTCGCTGCTAAATCAGTTGCTGCAGGAGACACAGGAGGCCGTTCACGGATTAATTCGCCATCAATCAAGCCCTGGCTTTGCAGAAAGCCATACAGGCGCTCCGCATCATCCTTATTCATGCCATCAAACACGTCATATTGACCACGGTATTCCAAGGTTGCCGCTTGGCAAGCCATGGGGATGGCTTTATCCGGATAGGCCGCAGCCAGTTTAATCCAAAGGCCAGGCCAAACTTCATCGAAGGAGTTTCCACCACTGTCTTCGGTGATCAGCGTTGCAGCGGAGCCCATCCAGTCTGACAGATCCTGCATGACTTCCGTCGCTTGTGGCACGGTAAAAATGTGCGGTAGCGCGTCATTATCGCAATGCAAATCCAACACATAATCCGCATTAAACGCTTCCTGCATCACCCAGTGACGTTGCTGTTGCAAAGCGTTTACTGGCTTGCTTTCAGCTAACCACTCAGCCACAGCGCTGCGCACCAAGTGCATATTCGCTTCGGCATCATCGCCTAGCTTATCCGCGACTCGCTCATCTACCACTTTAAATAAATTGGGCCAGTTACGGTTAAAGTTCACCCCAGAGGAATTGTCATAACGCCCTTGATGCTGACGGAAAGCAATATTGCCCATACCTAAAGGATTAACCATCGGGAACACAACAAACTCTGCTTTAAGTTGGCCGTTATTATCAGCCTCTTTTAGCAATGCCAGCAGGTGGTGCAAAATCATAATACCCGGCTGCTCATCCGCATGTAGCGCCGCTTGCAAATACACTTTGCGGCCAGCGTCTTTAGGGCCAAGTCGGAAGTAAACTAACTCCGTGGTTTTACCCGGAGAGTCGCCACGAATCGTGCGAACGATGCGCTCAAAGGTCATGATAGGTCTCAATATCCTAAAGGATTAACGAATGTAATTTGGGTTGATTTTGATACGGCGGCCGGTATTTAAATGCCGAGTCAGATACTGATAGATCTTATTAAAGACGAAGAAGATCACCATCGAAATAATCAGGAAGTAGAAAGCCGCCACTGAGAAATGCAGGAACAGGTTGTAGTCTTTCTCAAATAGCTCGCCGGCTTTATTCATCAGATCTTTTTGATCATTGATTACTGGCAAGGTGAAATAGACCAGTGCGGTAGCATGGAACAAAAACACCACTTCATTGGTGTAGCCAGGCCAAGCCAAGCGCATCATATTGGGCCAAACGGCGGTACGAAACTCTTGCCATTTACTCATACCTACAGAGCGGGCTGCTTCTATTTCGCCTTTTGGCACGCTCTTAAGTGCGCCATAAAAGATCTCAGCTGAGTAGGCGCTGGTATTTAGAATCAACACCAAAGGACCAATGAATAAGGGGTTCAGCATCAAGCCATCCAGCCCCATTGGCTTCCATACCGTCTGGTTCATCGCCAACGATAGGGAGTAAAACATAAAGAACTGGATAAACAACGGCGAGCCACGAAACGCATAAATATAGGCGTTGGAAATCGAGGACAAAAACCAGTTTCGGCTGTTTTTACCCAACGCCAAAATAATCGCAAACGGGAAGCCAATTGGAATTGAAACCAAGGCAAAGTACATATTGTACAAAGCCGGCTTAAACAGTATGACAATGTCCTGTACGAAAGGAATACTTGTGAACCACTCCATCAGTTATTCCTCACCATACCGCGGCTGGCCCGCGCTTGCAGTGCGCCGAAAAAGCGCTCCGATAACATCGTCATTAAAATATAGAATATGAACAATACGAGATAGTATTTCCAGCGCCAGTCAGGGTGTACTAAACCTGCCATTGCCAAGTAATTTGGTGCGCCTAAGCGATCGGCCCAAGCCACAATGTCGGTGATCTGTAATAGGGACAGCAGTGATGTCGCCTTTAACAATAGCAACCAAACATTGGACAAGCCCGGCAAAGCATAAACCCACATCTGACGAACCCGAAAGCGCCAGAAAACTTGTTTTTCAGTAAAACCAAATGCTTGTGCCGCTTCAAGCTGCCCTTTGGGCACTGCCTGCATCGCGCCATAAATAACATTAGCTGCAAATGCGCCGTAAACAATCCCGAAGGATAAGCAGGCCATAAACAGGTATTCAGTGGTCGACAAGAACCATTGCGCATCTTTGCACAAGGGCCATCCAGTAGCCGTCGCCAAGTCTTCTGAACTGCAATACATATACGCCATCACGAGTTCAGCAAGTTGCTCTAGTGCCAGCGGGAAAAATAAGAGAAATAGAACATCCGGAACGCCACGAACCATGGTCGTGTAGATATTACCAATCCACCGCAACGGTGCCACTTTGGAAAACTTCATGGCCGCGCCAAGCAGTCCAAAAAGCAATGCCAATGCTGCACCCAAAAAGGCCGCAATCAGCGTGTATTGAACACTGGCGTACCAAGCCATGTGCTTACCATTGGTGAGGTACTTAAGTGTGTCGATGCCGTCGGGGCCTAACCAGCTGGACAGCCAGTCAGGGAGTAGTTCTATCATGGGCGTGCCTTGATAAGGAAATAATAAGACTCACCAGCCCTCCCCGTTTAGTACTTAAGTCAGGGGCGGGCCGGGAGTTTGCGTTACTTCAGCAATGGATCAGATTAGTCAGCTTTGTAAGGCTTAACATCTTTGAAGTATTTGCTCATCACTTCATCCAAAGTACCATCTGCTTTCATGTCAGCCAGTGCTGCATTCAACTTTTCAGCCAGCTTCTCGTCATCTTGACGCAAGCCGATACCGATACCACCACCAATCATTTCTTCAGGACCAACCACTTCCAGCATGCCGTTAGAGCCGCCAGTTGCCGTGCGAATGAATTCGCCATCAGCCAAGACCATGTCTACGTTACCTGCAGCCAAGTCAGCAATTGACTGATCAGGCTTTTCGTAAGACTTGATGGTGTTTTTCTCGCCCAGCTTCTCTTCAGCAAAAGCGGCCTGAATAGTTGCGCCCTGTACACCAACGCTTTTACCTTCCAGCTTATCGAAATCAAAGGTGTCACCCTTCGCTGCTGCATATAAAGAAGCATCAACTGGCTTGTACTCGTCACTGAATGCAATCGACTTTTGACGCTCTTCAGTAATCGACATACCGGCCATAATCGCATCGTAGTTACCAGCAATCAGGTTTGGAATAATAGAATCCCATTCGTTTTGTACGAACTCGCATGTCATATCAACACGCTTACAAATCTCATTACCCAGATCGACTTCAAAACCTGCCAGCTTGCCATCATCGTTGATGAAGTTGTACGGAGGATATGCTCCCTCAGTACCGATACGCAATGTATCTGCAACCGCAGAACCACTTACTAATGCGGCGCCTAATGCAACTGACAATAACCATTTCTTAGTCATACTTCTTTCTCCATAGTACTTTCTTGTTTTAAAGGGTCAAACGTGGATCAATTATTCTTGGCTTAATAAACCGTGTTCGATAAGAACTGACGCAGTCGTTCTGATTGTGGTGAACCGAACAGTTCAGCCGGCGGGCCTTCTTCTTCAACCAGTCCCTGATGTAAGAACATGGCCCGACTTGAAACATCGCGTGCAAAAGCCATTTCGTGAGTAACGACCACCATGGTCATGCCATCTTCAGCCAAATTACGCATTACCGTGAGTACTTCACCCACTAACTCAGGGTCTAATGCCGAGGTTGGCTCATCAAATAAAATCGCTTCCGGACGCATCGCCAGTGAGCGGGCAATCGCCACACGCTGCTGTTGACCGCCGGATAAAAAGCCTGGGTATTCATCCGCTTTACTAGCAATCCCGACTTTCTCTAGGTAAGTCATCCCAATATCACGCGCTTCCGCTTTGGATAAACCCTGAACCCGAATCGGCGCTTCCATCACATTCTCCAGAATGCTTAAGTGCGACCACAGATTAAATTGCTGAAATACCATCCCGACACGGGTGCGTAGTGCTTGAACCTGTTTAGGATCAGCCGCAACACGAACGCCTTTCTTGTTGGTATTCAGCTGCACTGACTCACCACAGACACTCACGGAGCCCTGGTCTGGCATTTCAAGCAGATTAATACAACGCAAAAAAGTGGATTTACCTGAACCGGAGGAACCGATCAGAGAAATAACATCACCGGCATTGGCTTTGAGGGACATCCCGCGAAGCACTTCGAGAGAACCAAAATGTTTGTGAATATTCTGAACATCTAAAATTGCAGTCATGCACACCTTCTGTTATTTCAATCTGATCACGCCTAAAGCACGCGATCGTTTTCAGGTTCTCAATGTATCACGCGATTTGAAATTTGAGCAAATAGAATCATCTGTCAGCCATGACAGTTCAGCACAAACCATTGGCTGGTTGCCTAAAACCACGCACGCCGGCAATGGTTTTGAAGAGTCATTTGAATTGGCTGGCAGGGGTAACTTGATAGCATTATGCCGATGATTCCCCACAGACACAAACTAATGTGGGGAACTGGCAAGCGGGTTGATGCGAGGGGTGATACAGGATTTAGCGGCTAAGATTAGCCGGCATCATCCAAGTCATACTTTTTAATACGGTAGCGCAATTGGCGGAATGTCATTCCCAGCTGCTTGGCGGCTGCGGTACGATTCCAACGTGTTTGATCCAGCGCTTCCAGAATCTGAGTACGCTCATCATCTTCTTCAGGTCGGCTCCAGGCAGGATGTGCGGCAATTTTAGCCTGCATCGTCTCAGCGGTTTTCATTACCGGACTAATTTCAGGCAGCTGCAAATCATGCGGCTGAATCAGGTTGTTTTCGCACAAAGTTGAAGCGCGCTCCAGAATGTTTTCCAGCTCACGAACATTGCCCGGAAAGGCATAGTTGTTCAGGGATTGGCGAGCAGCGTCAGACAAGCTAATGGTCGGTAACTGCCAGCGCTCAGCAATTAATTCTAAGAAGAAGTCAGACAGTAACTCAACATCATCACCCCGTGCATGCAGTGGCGGTACATCCAGTTTTATAACATTCAGTCGGTAGTATAAATCCTGACGGAAGTTACCTTGCTCGACCTCTTTTTCCAAATCTTTATGAGTCGCACTTAAGATGCGGGTATCGACTGATAATTCTTCCGTTCCACCCACTGGCTTGACGGCTTTCTCCTGAATCGCACGCAGTAGTTTAACCTGCATACCCAAAGGCAAATCAGCCACTTCATCCAAAAATAAGGTCCCGCGATGCGCTGCCTGAAACAGGCCTTTTTTGTCTTCCATCGCGCCAGTAAAGCTGCCTTTTTTATGGCCGAAGAATTCACTTTCCATCAGGTTTTCTGGAATGGCACCACAGTTAACCGGCACAAAACTGCCGCTCGCTCGCGGGCTGAGGTTATGAATTTCACGCGCCACTAATTCTTTACCACTACCGGACTCACCATGAATAAACACGGGGGCTTGGCTGCGCGCCAGCTTGCCAATCGTGGCATTTAAGCGGCACATGGCCTCTGATTCACCGATAATAGAACTGCGTTCGGTCGTTCCGGAGCCTTGTCCTGCAGCACTTCCACTGCTACTTTTACCATCCACATGACCAGATAACGTCAAAGCGGTTTGCACTAAGTCGCGCAATTTACTCAAATCAACCGGCTTGGATACAAAATCATAAGCACCGGCTTTTAAGGCCTCAACGGCTGACTCCATGCTTCCAAATGCGGTAATGACTGCCACAGGCACATGAGCGCATTCACGTTGAATGTAACGCACGATATCTAGCCCGGTGCCGTCTGGTAGCTTCATATCCGTCAGGCACAAGTCAGGCTTGAATGTCTGAATGGTCAATAAAGCTTCTTTAACCGAGCCAGCGGTTGCGGTATCCAGCCCCATGCGTAACAGGGTGATTTCCAGCAGCTCGCGAATATCCGGCTCATCATCAACTACTAATACTTTTTGTTGTGCCATCGCTGTTCTCTATTTTAATTATGTTTACTATGCGCAAATACGATTCTAAAACAACTACCCCGACCATTAAGCTGAACGTACTCAAGATTTGCGCCATTACTCAAACATAATTCACGCGCCATGAATAATCCCAGACCGGTTCCTTTGGTGCTGGTGGTATAAAACGGCTCAAATAAACGCTCTCGGGCTACTTCGGTAATCCCGACACCATTATCAATCACACTCAAAATCAGGTCGCGAGTGTGGGCTGGTTGACTGCATTGAATATCTAATTGCAGCTCTTCGGAGTCTTCGTGAGCATATTTCTCGGCATTTCGGCAGAGATTCCACATGATCTGGTCAAAGTGATTGGGGTCAAATTGGATTTCAGCATCCAACGGCTCTACGTGCAAATTCACCTGACGCATCGTTAGTGAGGAACGACGTACAAAGTCCTCACGGAATTTTTGTAGCCATTGGCCAAGCGCAATATTTTCACGGCTGGCTTCCCGCTTACGTGAGAGATTCAGAACGCTCTCAATCGTGGTGTTCATGCGCTTAGAGTTTTCCTGAATAATCTGCACCATGCGTTGATCTGGCTTGGTCAGCTCAGGAGATTCAGACAATAACTGCGCGGCATGGCTAATCGCACCCAATGGATTACGAATTTCATGCGCGATATTCGCCGTCAATTGGCCCAATGAAGCCATCTTAACGCCCTGCTGCTTTTCACGCTGCGCACTGGTGTCTTCAAGATAAATCAGGGATGCACCGCTGGAGCGAGTCCCTAATTGCGCCAAACGAAAGCTGAGCTCGGTGGTTTTCCAGTGCTTAATGTCGTAGCTCACGACTTTTGGGCAAACATTGGCAACCCAGTGTTTGTAATGTGCATTTAACTCAGGAGCAAAATCACGCAATGGTTTACTGCGCCAATCTGCTGGGCGGCCCAACATATCCCAAGCCGTTGGATTCATATGGCGAATAACGCCAGTGCGCTCCACTACCAAAATACCGGTTTGTAGCTGATCCAAAATAGATTGATTGAGTTGGGACAGATTAGCCAGATCAACACCGCGACGCTTCGCTAGCTCGGCAGTAATTGAGGCTTTTTCAAACCATTTCCCTAGCATCCAAGAGGCAGAGAAGATAAATAAAGTCAGGATACCGGCATAAGATAAATCGGATGCACTTCGCTGTGCCTCCTGCTGCATATAGAATTCAATCCCCAGCAAGGCGGTAATACTGATCGCTGAGATCATCAGCGAGACTTGGCCCGGTTTTAGAATATTTTGCAGAATAATCGGTAAGCCCAACAGGATTCCCATACCGGAATGCAGGCCACCACTAGAAAAGATCAGTCCCAAAAGAAAGCTAATATCGAGGACCGGATGCATGAAAATCTGCACGTTATAACTGGGCCAACGGAAATGCGCGTTAAAAATAGCGATCACCGCAATCACCGTGAAACTATTTAACACCCACTCAAAGAGAGAGGCATCGTAGCTACCCAGTTGCATGGGCATATTGGCAGTGAGGGTGAGTAACTGAAGTACCCCCACCAAAATCAGGCGGTAGATACTATAAAGCTGAATCGGGCTCCACGGATTTTGGTGCAGCGTAAAGGCGGAATGTGCCTGATTATCGTTACTGATTAATTGTGAGGCTTGGCGTGCTCGAGACTGCAAAAGGTTTTATCCCCTATTTTTATGGCTTCATTATCTGGAATATGTAGCCCGCACTCCTCACAAGACACCATTTTGAGGCGTTTCTGATTCTGCCCCAATGTACGATTGTCGGATTTTGCTTGACGACTACGCCATAACCTTAACGCATACAAGCTGACTGCCAGCAGAACAACCACTAAAAACAAACGAAACATAAAGAACCCTTAAACGGAATCGCAAATCGAGACGATTAAGAATACTGGAAACCCTAGACGCTAGCGACTTTATTCGACACCGGCTCCCAAAAACATGCGCACTACCTGATCATCTTCAAACGAGAAAATCAGACCGCCATAGACAGAGCCTGCCATAAAGCTTTCGCCGGGCGCAGAATGTTCGGTATCTTCGTAATCAGCATAGGCCGCCATGACCTCACTTTCGCTACTGCCAATATGAATACCGCGAGCCGTTGCCAATTTGCTAGGAGCACTGATCGCAATGGAGGAGACGATTTGTGACACGTTCGGATCAGCCGTACTCATTTGTAGCTTCACCCCACACTCCGGGTAATCCCACTCTTGAATGATCTCGCCAATACCTTCCCAGAATACTGGCTCGCCTTTGATAGCTCCACAGTCGATTAGCGGGGTGAGTTCCGCAATTTCCATATCCAGCTTTAGACCGTCGAATGATTCTTCACGGATTAGGGAAAATTCGTCGATATCAGATGGAGAAATGACTTCCGACGTTGTGACTGAAGCCAATGAGAAATTAGACCTCACTGGATCATGCTTTGATACTGAATCGTCCGATGGTTCTGAACAGGCAGTTATCGTGATGGCTAAGGCCACCACCTTAATTATTTTAAACATACCGCCTCCCAATTTATGGTCATGTTTTATTATAGCTAGCTGGTATGATGCTTCGCTTATTATGAAGGCTAAGATTGTATGTTAAGAAACAAGTTCCCTGCTGAGCCAAAACCGATAAGCGGCCCTATCCGTGCAGCAGAGCGTATAGAGGCTCAGCAATGAACCCGCACCACCGGCAGTTTTTTGCTTTAGTCGGCGATCAATTAAGCAGGCTTGAATCCTTACTTGCCAACCGCAAAGTGCTATGGGTAACCGAAAAAACGCTTAAAAACGGCGCAGCTCTGCCCTATTCCAAGGCAATTACGCAACTTGGGCAAGAATGGGATTGGGTGGTATTAGATGCTTTGGACGCCTTTCCAGCGAATGCTTTAGGCGTGATTAGCGGCACCATTCGAGGTGGTGGCGGTTTGATTTTACTCTTGCCGGAAGGCGCTGATCACTATCAACATCCCGTATTTTTCCGACGAATGGTTCAATGTTTTCATGCGCAGAGCATTCCATTAATCACCTCAGAAATACCATTACCTGCTTTAGAGAATCCTCCAAATTTAAGCGACAGTCACGAGCACATCATCTTAAATGAGGAGCAGTTGCAGGTTGTTGAGGCAGTTAAACGGGTACTGCATGGACATCGCAGACGCCCTTTAGTATTAACGGCAGATCGGGGGCGAGGAAAATCAACGGCATTAGGCGTAGCAGCCGACTTTTTATTAAATGAGCGCGAGATAACCATTATTGTCAGCGCTCCGGCACGCGCCATGATTCAGCCCTTACTTGATCAAGCAGGCCATCATTCGGGCTTACGTTATGTTGCGCCGGATCAGTTAGATCAGGAGCGCCCACAAGCCGACTTGGTGATTATTGATGAAGCCGGAGCCATTCCCGGACCGCTACTCACACGCCTGCTACAGCATTATTCACGCATTGTATTTTCGACCACCACCCACGGTTATGAAGGCAATGGACGCGGCTTTGCTATCCGCTTTCAGCACCAACTCAACCGCCTAACACCTAATTGGAATGCAATTAAACTGCAACAAGCCGTGCGCTGGGGAAATCATGATCCATTGGAGCAACTGGTTAATGATTTGCTTCTGCTGGATGCTGAGCCTTCAGAGTTAACAAGCAAGCAGCTTAACGTTGATGAACTTAAATATAAGCGCCTGAGCCAAGAAGAGTTGCTAAGCCAAGAACCATTACTGCGGCAACTATTTGGTTTACTAGTCACTGCGCATTATCAAACCCGCCCTAGTGATTTATTGCAGCTATTGGACAACCCCGCCCTGAGTATTCATATTCTGAGTTCTGGAGATTGCCTGCTGGCCGTGGCGCTAGTGAGTTGCGAAGGCAGTTTAGACCCAGCAATCACCGAACAAATTTATCAGGGAAAGCGCCGCCCTGCCGGCCATTTAGTCCCGCAAATATTGTCCTATCAATTAGGGCTGCCAGAAGCGGCAAAATTATCAACTGACCGCATAATGCGAATTGCGGTACACCCCGACTGCCAGCAGCAAGGCTTAGGTAAAACCTTACTCGCATCAATCAAACAGCAATCTACGGCTGATTATCTATCTACTAGTTTCGGAATCTCTGCTGAGTTGTTATACTTTTGGCAATCGACTGCCTATAATTTAGCACATCTTGGTTTAAAACGAGAAGCCAGTAGCGGTTATCACTCAGCGATTATGTTGTGCCCGCTTACCCCCGCAGGCCAGCAATTACAGCGACACAGCGCTGTACGATTTACCCGACAATTTGTAGCTCAGCTCAGCGACGCGCTAAAACACCTTGAACCGGAACTGACACTGAAACTGCTAATGGCGATCGACCCGAAAGCGCCGCAAACCGATCAGTTTATGCAACAAGATATCCATCGTTTTGCCAACGCTCAGGTTGGATATGATTTAGTCATCGCAAGTTTATCCGCCTGGCTTCCCGCAGCTTTATCGCGGTCAGTGGTCAGTTTGTCGGATCAGTCTGCAAAACTACTGATCCTGCGTGTATTACAGCATCACGACTGGGCTTACTGTTGTCAGGCCTTAGGGCTGAAAGGCAAGCAACAAGCCTTGCAAACGATGCAAAACGCCGTCGCTGTACTCGCTGGTCAGTTGAGCGATACGGATTATCCAAGGAAGGATTAACGCAACATCAAAGAGCACTAAACTGCCGCCATGAGAGACTTCAAAACATCCATTTTCCGCGCGCTTGCGCTGTTATTTCTGCTCGCTGCTGGTGTGCTATTTTGCATTGCGCTGGTGGAAACCGTGTTTGTCACCACTGAACAGGCCGTACAAGGCTACTGGATCATGCTGGTTGGCTGGATGGGGTTTATGATTTTTCAATTTGCATGGTTTGCAAACCCGTTAGCGCTATTGGCATTACTGCTGATTCGTAAGCATCCGTGGTGGGCTTTAGTGACTAGCATACTGTCGCTATTGTGCTTGTCGCAAGCGTTCTTATTCAGCGAAATTCCGACTGATACCTCTGGCCAAAGTATTGCCGTTGTTTCGCGCGGTATTGGTTTTTATTGCTGGGTAGCCAGTATTGCTTGTGTATTTTACGGCACGATTATGATGCTGATCTATCGCGCTTTTAAGCGCGATGCCATGCTGGTCAGCTCTTCAGTTCCGGAGACCGTTGTCGCCACACCGGTTGCTCCACCAAAAACTAAACCTGCAGTCGCTAAAAACAAAAAGAAAAGCACCAAAAATAAAACAGCTGCCCCACTAGCTCCACCACCGGAAGAAGTACTCAATCCAAACAAAGTGCCAGTATTTCATAAAAATGCGCTGAGCATTCCCGATGGCCCAATCAGTACACCAAGTAATCCCTAACCCTACAATCTATCAGTACTTTATTTTTAAAAGCCGCCCAAGCTGCCGAAAATCAGACATTATTGACATCTTTAGCCACTTAGCCAATGCTTGAGCCGGTTGGAAATTATTCGGGCTGAAGATTGGGTTTGTGGCAATTTATGATAATACGTATTTGCACGTTAGTAGTGCTATGGGGAATAACTGCAGCAATGCCGCTCTCAGCGGCAGATAATGCTGACCCTACAAGTAAAATTGAAGGCGAAGTCGAGCAACTTCGCGTCACCACGCAAGCCCTGTCCGAACTGGTAATTACTGCAGAATACAGCGCTCCTGCCCGAGTAGTTAGCCTAAATGACAGTGGTATCAGCGCTGAAGTTCAGGGGCGCGCCTTAAGCATATCTGCGGAAGTTGGCGAACAGGTCAGCAAGGGAAAACTGCTGTTAGAACTGGATTGCCGCGACTATAACAATCGTAAAAAACAAGCTACTGCTGCCCTTAAACTTAGCAGAACGCAGTATGACTTAGCTCGCAAACAGTTCACGCGTAATCAGCAGTTATTACGTCGCAATGTAATTTCCCGTGATAGTTTTGATCAGGTTGAGTCCCAATTATTGACTAGCGAAGCCGATATTCGCCTGAAACAAACCAGCATTGATGCGGCTGAGTTATCGATTTCCCGCTGCAAGATTTACGCCCCCTTTTCAGGACAAGTCACTGTCCGCAATGTACAGCAAGGCCAGTTAGTCACACCCGGCGTGCAGGTATTTCAGCTATTACAAACCGATAAACTGGAAATCGAAGCCGACTTATCCCCTAGCGAACTGGTTAAAGCCAAGGCTAGTGATGCTTTGTTTTTTACCAGTGGTGAGCTTAGCCAGAGAGTCAGGATTCGCAGTGTACTAAACCAGTTAAATACGGCCAGTAATACCCAGCACATCAGGCTTGAAGCCAATATGCCCAACTCATCCATTATCAGCGGTTTGAATGGCCGTTTGCAGTGGAAGGATGGCACCCAAAAAATTCCCGCTGAATACATGGTGCGTCGCGATAATACGCTAGGTATTATGTTGGCAGAAGACGGCAAAGCGAAATTTTATGCCATTCCAGGTGCCATAGAGGGGCAGCCGGCTGCAGTAAAGCTGCCCGGTACTACTCAGGTGATTATTGTGAACCGCTTCTCAGTAAGCACTGGCCAGCGAATTCGCGTCAATTAAATGTACAGATTACTCTTAAAAAACCACGTACTAGCCAACCTCACGTTTATTCTTGTGTTGGCAATTGGCTATCTGTCGTACCAGGGTATGCCGCGCCAACAAGACCCTACTATCAACTTTAACTGGATTAGTATTCTCACTATCCTTCCCGGTGCCTCGGCACAAGATGTGGAAAGTCGGATTACTGATCCACTGGAAGATGCGCTGAATGGCATTGCAGATATCAATTTTGTCTCCAGTAACAGCCGCGAAAACACCTCCAGTATTCTGGTGCGCTTTGAAGACTTAGCACCTGAGGTTTATGACAAACGCTTGGCCGATTTGAGGCGCGAGTTGCAAAGCGCCCAAGCCCTGCTGCCCAGTGAAGCGATTGAATCAGAGATTATTGAAATCACCTCGGGTAATGCATTTCCTGCAGCCATTGTGGCGGTCACTACGCTGGCTGATGATGAGCTACTGCGCAAAAGTGCTCGCAGTACCGAACAAAGTATTGAGCAAATGTCAGGGGTGGATCGGGTCGATACGATCGCACTGGATGACCCCGAACTGCAAATCAACTTTAACCCTGATGCGCTGGAAGCTCATGGCTTGCTGCCGGGGCAATTATCCGATGCGCTCCAGTTATGGTTTCAGGATAGCGCCGCCGGCACCATGGATGTTGGTCGCCAAAGTTGGCTGGTACGGATGGTGGGCAAAACGTCTGATCCCTCTAAAGTTAGCGCCATGCCGATTCCTTCTGCACAAGGTGAAATTAATTTAGGTCGCTTGGCCACCGTGCAACGCGCCCGCAAAAAAGCCTCCGAAGAGGCCCGCATTGACGGCAAGCCAGCCGTGATGCTGCTGGTCATGAAGCAGGATAATACCAATGTACTTGACCTGATTGACCGCTTAAGAACCTGGGTCGATGAGCAAAATGAAGTTAATGCCAGCACTGGTGTCGCGCTGCAACTGGTTGATGACCAAACCCTGCCCACCCAAAAAGCCATTAATATTATGCAAAGCAATGCCTTAATTGGTTTATTGCTAGTACTGCTGGTGGCGTGGCTGTTCCTTGGCACTCAAATTGCGGTGCTAACGGCTATCGGTATTCCCTTTATCTTAGCGCTTACCTTTTGGGTGCTCTCAGCCACTGGTGAAACCCTGAATGTCACGGTATTACTTGGCGTGGTGATTGTGCTTGGCATGTTGGTTGATGATGCCGTGGTGGTGGTGGAGTCTATCTATTATCGCCTGCAACGCGGGATGAATGCGCTGGATGCCTCTGTAGAGTCCATGAAAGAAGTTGCATTGCCGGTAACCACCGCAGTGCTAACGACGATTGCTGCCTTTTTACCACTCATGTTACTGCCCGGCATTCTCGGGAAATTCATGAAAGTGATTCCGATGGTCGTGACCATTGCCTTGGCTATCAGTCTGATTGAAGCCTTCTGGATGCTGCCATCACACATCACTGGCGCTAATATTAACCTGCAAAAAAAGTCACGCATTCAGCGCTGGCGTGAGTCAGCTATCCATTGGATTCAGCTTAAATACTCCAAAATGCTAATCCGTGCCCTGCGTTGGCCAAAAATGACCTTTGCGGTGATTCTATTCTGCTTTTTTAGTGCCGTTGGTGTGCTGTCTGCGGGACTCATCAAAGTTGACTTTTTTGCGGGTGATGCGCTCAGGATTTTTTATGTGAATGTGGAGATGAACGCATCCACCCCGCTAGGTGAAACCCTAAAGAAAACCCTCGAAGTCGAAGCGCAAGTCAAAAAGCATTTGCAGCCCAATGATGCCCGTTCCGTCGCTGTTTATTCGGGCTTAATGCTGACAGAAACAGCGCCGCTTAATGGTGATCAGTACGGTCAAATTGTCGTGAGTTTGTTGCCAGAAGCCGACGGCGCGCGCGATGTTTATGAAATCATCGAAGAAATGCGTAAAGACGTGACCGGCGTTGTCGGCGCGAAGAATATTTCATTTTTAGCGATGGCCTCAGGCCCGCCATCTAGCAAGCCAATCAGTGTGAAAGTGCGTGGTGATAGCTATGCTGAAATTCAAGCCGCCAGCGCAGACCTCAGCAACGTGCTAGAAAATATCAAAGGCATTAAAGACATCACCAATGATGCCAGCCGTGGGCGCATGGAACTCACGCTGGAAATGAATCACGACGCGATTCGCCGAGCGGGGGTTAATCCTAGCGATGTGACCCGCACCATTCGCCTATTAGTGGATGGCGAAATTGTCTCTGAAATGCAGGACAATGGTGAAAAGCTGCAAATACGGGTTAAATCTGCCACCACTCAAACCGATGATATTGGCAAATTGCTCAATTTCCGCATGCCATTGCCTAGTGGCGGTACGATTCCGCTGCGCAGTCTGGTGGATGACAGTCGCAAAATCTCACTGGGTAATATTCGCCATTACAATTTCCGCAAAGCAATTACGCTGGAAGCCGATCTGATCAAACTCACGGAGCCAGAGGACTTTTGGGATTGCCGCCTAAATCCTGCCATCAATGGCACTGAACGAGACTATGATCAATGCCAAATCGACACAGTCACTGCCAATGATTTATTGAAACAAGGTTGGGAGCAATATCGCAGCAAATACCCTAATGTGGATTTGGACTTTTCCGGACAGCTTGATGATATCAACGAAAGCTTGGACTCAATCGGGCTGTTATTCCTGATTGGTATCGGGCTGATGTATCTGATTCTGGGAACTCAGTTTAAAAGCTATTTCCAGCCGTTTATGATTCTAGCGACTGTACCACTGGCTTTTACCGGTGTGGTACTAGGCTTGCTGGTCACGCAAAACCCACTGAGTTTGTATACTCTATATGGGGTGGTCGCCTTGGCGGGCATTGCGGTGAATGCGGCAATTGTATTAATATCCGCCGCCAATGACCGCTTCAATGCGGGAATGAGTGTAGTACATTCTGCGGTTTACTCAGCAAGACGACGGGTGATTCCAATCCTGATCACTACCCTTACGACCATTGCCGGCCTATTTTCACTGGCAACGGGCATTGGTGGAAAATCCTTAGTGTGGGGACCAGTAGCCACAGCAATTGTCTGGGGTGTTGGCTTCTCAGCCTTATTGACCCTGTTCACTATTCCAACGCTGTATTTAGCCGGAATGACCCGCAAAGTTCGCAAACAACAACGTAAAGCAGCCAAACTCGCTGCTCAATTATCCGAAAAATAATTCCTAATTATATGGCTAACTTTAATACGCACTTAAGCACTGCGGCAGTGGTATCTGGTTTATTGAGCACCTTGTGTTTGCAGGTCGGCTTTGTGAATTCTGACAATGCAATGGTGTTAATTCTGGTCGGCACTATCGGTGGCATTTTGCCGGATATCGACCTGCACTATTCCTACCCTAGTCGAATCATATTTTCGGTACTGGGCATTATTGCGGCCTTATTTTGGGTGGTGTCTGAGGAAAACTCCCGCTCGGTGGTTGAGCTTTGGTTGGTCGGCTTGGCCATTTATTTATTCACGCGATACGGCCTCTGGCGAATCTTCAATATTTACACCAAGCACCGTGGAGCCATTCACTCAATTGCAGCCGCCGCATTATCCGGCTTGGCTACCACGGCCATTAGCTATCAGATCTTTGAAAAGAGTGATTTTCTGTCGTGGTTGATGGGGTTCTTCATGTTTAGCGGCTTCATCCTACATTTGCTGCTGGATGAGCTGTATAGCGTGGACTTTATGAACCGTCGAATCAAACGTTCGTTTGGCACAGCGCTAAAAGTAGTTGATAGCAAGCAGCCTTACGGTAGTGGATTTATTGTCGCGCTGTCACTAGCGATATGGTTTGCGACACCCAGTGCGGTTATTTTTGTGGATACCTTGCTGTCCGGTGAAACCTATTCGCTGATCTGGCACCGAATGCTGCCAGAGAATTTGCCGTTTTAATCTAGAGGCGTTCAGTTGCTTCACATAAATTGATGGCACTAACTGCACTAACTGCACTAACTGCACTAACTGCACTAACTGCACTAACTGCACTAACTGCACTAACTGCAGCCTAGCCCTTCAGCTTGATAAACAAGAGTCTCCGAATTAAAAAATGAAGATTAACCCGGAGACATCCAGTCAACTTAGCTTATGACTCACGATTCTGGCGGAACCAATTAAGCAATCCAGCCGTTGATGAATCATGTTCAAACTTATCATCGCCACTTTCAATTTCCTGCAGAATGTTTTTAGCTAGTTTTTTGCCCAGCTCAACCCCCCACTGATCATAAGAATTCACATCCCAGATCACGCCTTGCACAAAGATCTTATGCTCATACATCGCCACCAAACTACCCAGATTGAACGGCGTTAGCTGCTTCATCACAATCGAGTTAGTCGGTTGATTCCCTTCAAAGTACATATGTGGCAACCGCAGTTCAGCCGCTTCACCGGTAATACCTGCCTGTGTTAGCTCTGCACGAGTTTCTTCCAGTGTGCGCCCACGCATTAGCGCTTCGGTTTGCGCTAAAAAATTCGAGGTTAGAATATCAGTATGATGCTGATTACCAGAATGCGATTGAATCGAAGCGATAAAGTCCGCTGGAATTACTCGGGTTCCTTGATGTAATAACTGATAGAACGCATGTTGCCCATTAATACCCTCAGCGCCCCAGACAATCGGGCCCGTTGAATAGCTTACCGCCTTGCCTTCACGATTGACCGACTTGCCATTACTCTCCATATCCGCCTGCTCAAGGTAAGCCGGCAGTAAACCTAAGTTATGGTCATAGGGCAGAATAACTTGGGATTCAGCCTCAAAGAAGTTGGCATACCAAATGCCAAGCAACGCCAGAATGACCGGTAGATTGCTTTCCAGTGGCTGCTCGACAAAGTTCTTATCCATATCATGAGCACCCGCTAATAGTTGCTCATAATTATCCATGCCCACATATAAAATAATGGACAATCCAACTGCAGACCACAGCGAGTAACGACCGCCAACCCAGTCCCAAAAGCGGAACATATTTGCAGTATCAACTCCGAAAGCAGACACTGCGGCTTCATTAGTGGAAACCGCGACAAAGTGCTTGGCAATAGCGGCTTCGTCGGTGCCAGGCTGATCTAAAAACCATGCTCGGGCGCTTTTAGCATTGGTTAGCGTTTCCTGAGTGGTAAAGGTTTTGGAAGCAACAATGAACAGAGTCGTTTCAGGGCGCAGCTTCTTAACAACCTGGGTGATCTGCATGGCATCTACATTAGAGACGAAGTGCACATTGAGGCTATCAGAGGCGTATGGCTTAAGTGCAGTACACACCATATTCGGACCTAAGTCAGAGCCACCAATACCGATATTCACAATATCGGTAATTGCTTCGCCAGTGAAGCCTTTCCACTCGCCAGAACGTACTCGCTCACTGAATACACGCATTTTATCCAGCTCGGCATTCACATCTGGCATAACATTTTCGCCATCACAGCTAACTGGCGTATTGGAGCGGTTACGCAATGCGGTATGTAATACGGCGCGATCTTCGGTGTTATTGATTTTTTCGCCAGAGAATAGCTTATTACGCATGGTTGGCAAATCAGCTTGGCGCGCCAGATCAAATAACAGGGACAGTGTTTCATCAGTAATGCGATTTTTGGAGTAGTCCAGTAATAGCTCGCCTTGCTGCGCTGAGAAGTTCTCGAACCGCTTGGGGTCTTGCTCAAACAAATCCAGCATGTGCACAGATTTTAGTGTGTCGAAGTGCTCTGCCAAAGCCTGCCAAGCCGGACTATTAATCAATGTCGTGTCTTCTGGTATCGCTCTTCTCACTGCTCGCATACTCACTGCCTCTTAAAATTGTTCATTATTGAATTTCCACCTAAGCGCTAATAGCATAAGGCAAAATACGGGACAAATCATGCACCTATATTTTAAAAAGCGGCCCTCAGACTAAAAATCACAATACTCAAATGACCGGCACAAAAAAGCCGCGAACAAGTCGCGGCTTTTTTAAGGCTATCCTTAGCCGGTTAGTTTATTCATGAAGATGCAATTACTTCTTCACGTTGTCTGAATAAACCATGACCAATGCACTATCAGTCATTCCTGTTTCATCTTCAATTGCGTAGTAGAACATATCCGATCCATCGAATTTTTCTCCCGGCGTGTAGACAACTTTGTTATCTACGATCTGAGTCGTTCCTTTTGACCCGTTATCAACTGCAGTAATGAACAGACCTTTGCCAGAATCGTTAGCTAAAACATCTAACTCAATCGATCCTTTGATAGTTTCAAAGAAGTCATCAGCCTTTGCGCCGATACAAATCATGGAGCAACCACCATCAGAAGCACCACTAACATCAATCGTTACTGTTGCAGTCGCACTGCCGCCATTGCCATCAACAATGGTGTAAGTGAAGCTGTCTTTACCTGAGAAACCAGTATCAGGTGTGTACATCAATACACCGCTAGAGGCTTCTGTGACCATTCCGTTAGATCCTTGGCTAAAGCCACTCACACTAATGCTATCGCCATCCGGATCACTGTCGTTAGTCAATACCGAAACATTCACTGAGCTACCAGATTTAACCGAGGCAAAATCATTACCTGCAGTTGGGTCTTGATTGCTGCCGCCGCCAGTTACTGCACTGATGGTAACGGTAACTGTTGCTTGTGAAGTCTGACTACCATCAGTGATAGTGTAGGTAAAGGTATCCTGCCCTACGTAATCAGTTGGTGCCTGATAAACAAGACTCGTTCCTGAATTAGTAACAATACCGCCATTACTAGTTTCAGAGACTGACACAATCGTCAGTGTGTCGTTATCGGCATCGGTATCATTGGATAATACATTTAACGTTACCGTGTCATTCTGGTAAATCTTCTGTGCATCATCAACGGCAACCGGGCCATTATTACCATTATCAACGACTGTTGTGGTGCTACCAGCAGTTGTGCGGTAAGTATCAACATTACGGTTGTGCTGGATGTTGTTACGCAGACCACGAGTAATCCATGCCGGAGTCGTCGCAATCGCTTCTGTACGCCAGATAACACGTGGAGTACCCGGAGCACCTGCCGACACCATGATATCCGTTGTTCCAGTCTGAACATTACGTACACCAACCTGCACGTTCTTCGTACCCGTCTGAATACGCTTGTAACCTGCGATCACATTGCGGTAACCATTCTGTACACGTTGAGTGCTAGTGCGACCTGCTGATCCAGCGCTGGTTTGACGCTCTGTAACATACTCAATATCAACACGGCGATTTTTGAAATCCTGATCCGCAGTTGTTGGGTACTTAGGATGTGACTTACCCAGACCACGAGCAATCAAGTGACTTGGATTGAAACCTTGAGAGATCATGAAGTTGCGAACCACTGATGCACGCTCTTCTGACAACTCCTGATCGCGGCGAGGGTCACCCAAGCCACAGCTGTTACCGGTAATACGGATATTACCTTTGTAGCCATGCTTGCGAATTTCAGCCGCAATCTGCAACAAACGCTGCTTAGCGGATGGAATCAATACTGCACTGCCATACTTAAAGAATGTCTGGCCTTCCAGCTCAACCGTGCTCTTTGTAGCATGAGTGCCGCCAGTGGTTACCGTCTTGCTTACATAAACAGGCTGCTTCTTATAGATAGGCTGCTGCTTGTAAACCGGCTGGCTCTTGTAAATTGGTTGCTGCTTGTAGACAGGCTTCTTCGCATAGGTTGCAGGTGTTGCTTGTCCTGGAATCTCAACCCGCACACGACGATAGCGCTGATCAGGCTGATAAATATTAGAACCACCAAAGTCATAGTGGTAACTCAGGCTTGCTGATGTATCAGTATCATCTGAATCAACATACTCTTCACCACCCTGCTTGCGAGAGGCTGATACATCCAAACCAACACTGTGCGGCGTACCTGCAAAGAACTTCTCAATACCGGCAGATACCGTGGTCATCATTGCACGATCTTCATTATCGGCTTGCTCTGTTCCCCACTGGTAATCCAAACCCGCACGCACCCGAGTATTAGAGCCTGGCAGGAACTTACCTACACTACCACCAACGCCATAGTCGAATGCTTTTTCATACACGGCTTTACCAGTACTGCTGTCATGGCTGACCAAACGCTTATCTGAAACACCTTTGCTGACATGACCTTCCCAAGAACCCGCTTCACGCTCCTGACCGTAACCAACGGTTACTTTTGCATGATCATCAACATTACGGTCATAGGCTGCAAATGCCTTGTTTACATGAGTTGCATTCCCCTGCCCATCACGTGACACCCAGTTATGGTTGATTTGAACACCACCTGCATCAACACCTTTGTCTTCGCCCTCCAGATCAAAACCTGCCCACAGCCCACCACTGGTAGAACTATTCTGAGTTTCAGAGAACACATGACTAATATCAGCACTGGCATCGCCATCATCAGTAATGCTAGCACCAACACGGGTACGTCCACCCACATATTGATGACTCAGACTACCCACTTGCTGGGCATCCTGATACTGCACATCCTGATTCTCGCCAGCCATCAGCTGAGTGGATAACACCGCCGCAGAGCTTAAAACGATTGGCAAACAAGCCCACTTGTAGGTATTTCTATTTTTAGATGTCATAATCTGGTTCTCTCTCATAACTTAGTTGTTATTTAATCCGGCCTTCAGGCAGACTCTGAAAGCCTGAGTAAATAGCCCACTTGCATCACTAATTGATCATGGGATAAGTATGAAGCGATTAAACCGTTTGCGAATTCCCTCCTATCAGCAGATAGATACAATTTATGCCATTCTTCGATTCTAAGATGCCGTTCGTTTTTGAGATGGTAAATTGATCAGAATTTTATTAGTTGAAACGGTGCCGCTGAATCAGAGTTTGGGCTATACTCGGGCGAGTAAATGACGAAAGGCTAGCTGGTGGCAATCCATAATTTTATGAAAAAGACTCTCTCCTAATGCGGATTTTGAATTACTTTCCGTTGTTTGCCTTCTTCTTATTCGGCTACTATGCTTTAGCCGCTATCGGGGTATTCCCCCGTGAATTGAACCGTGCACTTTTTAGCGTACACTTACCGTCTGAACAACTATGGACACCCACCATTGGCGTCATAGTGATCTTGCTTGGTTTAATCACCTTATATATAGAACTTTTCAAATCGACCCGCACGTCCAGTGTATCAATCGTTGATCACACACTATCCACCTTTGTACTGGTCGGTTTTTTGGTATCATGGCTAATCTTTGACTGGGCGGGAAATTCAGTTTTTCTGATCCTCACAGTAATGTCATTTCTCGACGTGATCGCAGGCTTCACGATCACCATCGCCTCGGCCAGGCGCGACCTGTCCCTCGGAGGCAAAGGATAACGCTATATGAACTCTCGGAGATATTAGAACGATGCGCAGCACCATAAGACCTCTGATCTTCGCTAGCTTGCTAATGTATGCAGCCAACCCCGCATTTGCCGAACAGGTGACTACGGAAACGGATGCTGCCACAACAGCCGCTACCGAAACACCAGCCACACTGGCTCCTCCTGTTATGTTTGAAGGCCAATTCAATCCCGCAATGGATATGATGAATATGGGCACAGGCATGACCATGGAAGAAGGCTACGGCTTTATGCCCATGCCAAGCCTGATGCCAATCGTTCCAGAATCTCTATTTGAGATTCCACCGGAGAGTTTGCCTGCATTTGCCCCTTCTACTTTAATGAATATGCCACCGGCACCGTTCTATATTGTAGATATTCCATTACCAGAAGATGACGTCGAGCAGATCAATGCGCTGCGCTCACAACTGGCAGATGTTGAAGAAACGGCGGCTCAAACCTCAGCTGAAGATAAGAAGAAAGTCGCTGAGTTAATGACAGAGCGTGACAGATTAGTTGCACGTATTGCCGAACTTGAAAAGCAATCCGCTGATATTAACTCCCTGAGTTCAAACCTTGCAGAACGCCTGAGTGCACAAAATCAGACACTCGCAGCGCAACTGGTTGAGCAAAATCGACTTCTGCAGGAAAAACTTGCTAGTCAGGCTCAAGGGCTTGAGCAGAAGCTAGATAGCCAAGCATTGGGACTTACCCAAAAGCTGGATAGTCAGACTCAAACACTCGGTGAGCAGTTAAGCAGTCAAACTCAAGGCTTAGGCCAAGAGCTAGCTAGCCAGACTCAAGCACTTGGACAAAAGCTCGATAGCCAAACTCAAGCGTTGGGAGAGAAGTTAACCACTCAAACCCAAGGCTTAGAGCAACAACTTGCCAGCCAGAAACGCGGCTTGGAAGAAAAGCTAGTTAACCAGAGCGTTGGACTCGTTGAGAATCTGAGTAACCAAAATCGCGGTCTGGAAGAAACGCTAACAGCCCAAACCACTGGCTTAAGCCAATCATTTGCCAATCAAACTCAGGGACTCTCTGAGAAGCTGGTTGGTCTGAACGCTATCCCGCAGCAGTTTGTTAATCTGGAAGCATTTGCTAAAGAAGACAAGCAGCGCATGCTTAGCGAAAATGAAAAACTGCAACTGGCACTGAGTAATGCCACTGCGGACGAAGATGCTGATGGCGTGGTAAACCCATCTGATCGTTGTCCCGGAACGGCGGCAGGTACTTTAGTCGACAACCGCGGTTGTGTATTGGATACCGATAGCGATGGCGTGATCGAAGTACTTGATCGTTGCCCTGGCACTCCGGCCAATGTCGAAGTCGGTAGCAACGGTTGTGAAGTTGACTCCGATATGGATGGCATCGTAGACAGCCTGGATAAATGTGCTGAAACTTTCCCGGGCGCAGCCATTAATGCTGAAGGCTGTGAAATTGATACTGATAAAGACGGCGTTGTTGATCGTATGGATCGCTGCCAAGTAACACCAGCTGGCTTGCCGGTTGATGCGAAAGGTTGTCAGATCGATTCGGATAAAGACGGTGTATTAGATGGCGCAGATGAATGCCCAAATACTGATGCCGGTCTATCCGTTGATGCTAAAGGCTGCGAGCTAGACTCTGATGCCGATGGTGTTAAAGACAGCAAAGACCAATGCCCTGCTTCACCTGCTGGTGTAACCGTCTCTCCATTAGGTTGTGAGATTGATACGGATGCCGACGGCGTCGCTGATAGCAAAGATGAGTGCCCTGCAACCGCAGAAGGCTTAACAGTCGGTGCTAATGGTTGTGAGCTAGACAGCGATAATGATGGTGTTGTTGATAGCCAAGACTCTTGCCCTGCAACTGCTGAAGGCTTGGGTGTTAATGGCTTAGGTTGTGAGCTGGATGATGATAAAGACTTTATCGTCAATGCGCTCGACAGCTGTACTACAACGCCAGATGGCGCAACAGTTGATGCTTACGGTTGTGAGTTGGATGATGACAAAGATGGCGTGGTCAACAATAAAGACCAGTGTCCTGATACTGTGTATGAAGCCTCAGTTACTCCATTAGGTTGTGAAGTTGATTCAGACTTAGACGGTGTAATTGATAGCGCTGACCAATGCCCTGACACTGCAGCTAATGCGAAAGTTGATGCCAAAGGTTGTGAAGGCGATGCGGATAAAGACTACATCCTAGATAGTAGCGATGAGTGCCCGGATACTGTTGAAGGTGCCACGATCAACTCTAATGGTTGTGAAGTCGATACCGATGCGGATGGCGTAAAAGACAGTGCTGACCAATGCCCTGAAACGGTAGCTGGCGCGAAAGTCGATGCTAACGGTTGTGAACTGGATGATGACGCTGACAAAGTTGTAAACAGTCAAGATGCTTGCCCAACAACGGCTGAAGGTGCCGAAGTTGATGCACGTGGTTGTGAACTGGATAACGACAAAGATGGCGTAGTTAACAGTGCAGATGCCTGTCCTGAAACGGTTGAAGGCGCGAATGTTGATGCTAAAGGCTGTGAAGGCGACGGTGACAAAGACTTTGTTCTGGATAGCCGCGACGAATGCCCTGAAACAGTTGAAGGTGCAACCGTTGACTCTAAAGGCTGTGAAGTCGATACCGATGCGGATGGCGTGAAAGACAGTGCTGATCAGTGCCCTGAAACAGTTGCTGGCGCGAAAGTTGATGCTAATGGTTGTGAGCTGGATGATGATGCCGATAAGGTCATCAACTCCGCTGACGCCTGCCCTGAGACAGTCGCCGGTGCGACGGTTGATGCGAAAGGCTGCGAAGTCGATACCGATTCGGATGGCGTGAAAGACAGTGCGGATCAGTGCCCTGAAACCGTAGCTGGCGCTAAAGTCGATGCCAATGGCTGTGAGCTGGATGATGATGCCGATAAAGTCATCAACTCTGCGGATGCCTGCCCTGAGACTGTGGCCGGTGCGACAGTTGATGCCAAAGGCTGTGAAGTCGATACCGATGCAGACGGCGTGAAAGACAGCGCTGATCAATGTCCTGAAACCGTAGCTGGCGCTAAAGTCGATGCTAACGGTTGTGAGCTGGATGATGATGCCGATAAAGTCATCAACTCTGCGGATGCCTGCCCTGAGACAGTGGCCGGTGCGACAGTTGATGCTAAAGGCTGTGAAGTCGATACCGATGCCGATGGTGTGAAAGACAGCGCTGATCAATGTCCTGAAACGGTTGCTGGCGCGAAAGTTGATGCTAATGGTTGTGAGCTGGATGACGATGCCGATAAGGTAGTGAACTCTGCTGACGCCTGCCCTGAGACAGTGGCCGGTGCGACAGTTGACGCGAAAGGTTGTGAAGTCGATACCGATGCGGATGGCGTGAAAGACAGCGCTGACCAATGTCCTGAAACCGTAGCTGGCGCGAAAGTCGATGCCAACGGTTGTGAGCTGGACGACGATGCCGATAAGGTAGTGAACTCTGCTGACGCCTGCCCTGAGACAGTGGCTGGTGCCACCGTTGATGCTAAAGGTTGCGAAGTCGATACCGATGCCGATGGCGTGAAAGACAGCGCTGACCAATGTCCTGAAACCGTAGCTGGCGCGAAAGTCGATGCCAACGGTTGTGAGTTGGACGATGATGCTGACAAGGTCATTAACTCCGCAGATGCTTGCCCTGAGACAGTGGCCGGTGCGACAGTTGATGCCAAAGGCTGTGAAGTCGATACCGATTCGGATGGCGTGAAAGATAGCGCTGATCAATGCCCTGAAACCGTAGCCGGCGCGAAAGTCGATGCTAACGGTTGTGAACTGGATGATGATGCCGATAAGGTCATCAACTCTGCGGACGCCTGCCCTGAGACAGTGGCCGGTGCGACGGTTGACGCGAAAGGCTGTGAAGTCGATACCGATGCAGATGGCGTGAAAGACAGCGCGGATCAATGTCCTGAAACCGTAGCAGGTGCGAAAGTCGATGCTAACGGTTGTGAGCTGGACGATGATGCTGACAAAGTCATTAACTCTGCGGATGCCTGCCCTGAGACAGTGGCCGGTGCAACGGTTGATGCCAAAGGCTGCGAAGTCGATACCGATGCAGACGGCGTGAAAGACAGCGCGGATCAATGTCCTGAAACCGTAGCCGGCGCTAAAGTCGATGCTAATGGTTGTGAGCTGGACGATGATGCTGACAAGGTCATCAACTCTGCGGATGCTTGCCCCGAGACAGTGGTCGGTGCAACGGTTGACGCCAAAGGCTGTGAAGTCGATACCGATGCGGATGGCGTGAAAGACAGCGCGGACCAATGTCCTGAAACCGTAGCTGGCGCTAAAGTCGATGCCAACGGTTGTGAGTTGGACGATGATGCTGACAAGGTCATTAACTCCGCAGATGCCTGCCCTGAGACAGTGGCTGGTACAACGGTTGATGCCAAAGGCTGTGAAGTTGATACCGATTCGGATGGCGTGAAAGACAGTGCTGATCAATGTCCTGAAACCGTAGCAGGTGCGAAAGTCGATGCTAACGGTTGTGAGCTGGATG
>Ga0193958_1000027_pt1 | contig 93949 bp, 86 predicted proteins | sample FB_1_MG_FD_140320 | JGI IMG/M metagenome (GOLD analysis project Ga0193958, IMG submission 140320) | Microbial mat bacterial communities from the Broadkill River, Lewes, Delaware, United States - FB_1_MG | ecosystem: Environmental > Aquatic > Freshwater > River > Microbial mats | place: USA... | reverse complement strand
TCAGCTGCTGGTAACTCATGGTAAAAGTGCTTTGATTTTGGCGATGAGAAGCTTACCACTACCCGCAGCTGGCTACCTCGCCGTTTTAACTATCAGTGTTGCACTTGCTATTTGAATCCGCGTAGAAACTCATAGAGATAAACATGTTTCTACAGAAATTTATAATTTGCCTAAGCATGCTAAGCATCATTTAAGAAAAGATGACTTGGTCATGGCGATGACTGATATGACTCAGACGATGGGTATTCTAGGAAAATGTGGAAAAATATATGAATCAGACAAATATATTCTGAATCAAAGAATCGGAAAGATAAGAGTAAAGAATGATGTGAATGTAAACTTCCTCATGACGTATTTTAACTCTTCTTACCAGTTGAATTATTTAAAGATTAGAGCTCTTGGTACAGTTCAAAAGTATGTAAATACTAATCAGATCAAGGAAATGAATTTTATTATTCCTGATGATCAAGTCATGAACAGCTTCGGTGGCTTGGTCGACCCGCAATTTGGTAAAATAAGAGAATCAGATATACAAGTTGAGTTATTGTCTAAACTCCGCGACACCCTCCTACCCAAACTCCTATCCGGCGAACTTTGCATCCCCGACGCTGAAAAGCTCGTCCAAGAAGCTTTGCTATGAGTGACCAATCAGTACCCGCTAGTGAGTTTATTCTCTACACCACAGAGGACGGCAGCACGCGTGTCGAATGTCGCTTTGAAGAGGAAACTATCTGGCTGACACAAGCGTTGTTAGCAGAATTGTATGGACGCGATGTTAGAACAATTAATGAGCACCTAAAAAACCTGTATGGCGAAAATGAGCTGTCTGCGGAGGCAACTATCCGGAAATTCCGGATAGTTCGAATGGAAGGTCAGCGCTCGGTTTCTCGCAGTGGACTTCCGAGTCAAGTCTCCAAGAGGCACACAATTCAGACGCTGGGCTAACTCCCGTTTACAGGAGTATCTTGTAAAAGGCTTTGTGATGGATGATGAGCGTTTAAAAAATCCGTCTATTACAGGTGTAAGCAAGGTCCCAGATTATTTTGATGGAATGCTGGAGCGTATTCGTGATCGCTGGCAGATGATAAAGCAAGAGATGAGTACCAAACCTTTAGTGATAAACGAAGAGTGAACTTAGAAAGTGAGGGTGCGGAGGCTACTATGAAAGCATTAGAGCAGCTCACGAAAAAGAAATTTAAACAGGATAAACCATGATCCCAACTAAATACCAAGACGAATCCGCAACAATCAAACATCTCCTCGCACTGGGTAACCCGCATAAACTAGAAGGTGGGGTCGGTCGTGAGTGGCCGGACTATCTGGCATCAGGCTTTACCGAGTCGGATGTGCCAGTATTAATTCAAATACTGACTGATAAAGACTTGATGTATTCCCAGAATGAGTCTGATGAAATCTATGCCTTTATCCATGCTTGGCGAGTGCTTGGGCAACTGGAGAGTGTTGAAGCGATTGGGCCGCTAATTTCTGTGATAGAGACTGAAACTGATGATGACTGGGTATTAACAGAAGTTCCTAAAGTGATGGGGATGATTGGCAAGCAAGCGATTAAGCCGCTGGCTGATTATATGCTGGGTGATGTTAAGGATGAGTTTTCCAAGGCTAATGCTTCAGACTGCCTTAAGAGCATTGCCACAGAACACCCTGAACAACGCGATACAGTGCTTGATGTCTATAGCCAGTACCTCAAAGCACCTGACCCTACTTTGCAATCATTCAATGGCTTATTGGTGTGTAATTTGCTAGATCTGAAAGCCACAGAGTTGATCGATCAGGTACGGCCAATGTACGAAAAGGGATATGTTGATATCACTACGTCGGGCGATCTGGAAGATGTTGAAATAGCGCTGGGCTTACGTAGCCAACGTGATACCCCGAAACCCAACTATGCTAATCCGCGACTCGCTGCACTGGGAAAGTTATTAGGAGCGCCCCCGACATCTGCTCCAGGTATGGGGTTTGGCACCAAGAACCCTTTTGTACGAGACGCCCCAAAGCTTGGCCGCAATGACCCATGTCACTGTGGTAGTGGTAAGAAATATAAGAAGTGCTGCATAGATAAATAAGTCGTTAGTAAGCATAAATCAAGGATGATTGCTTTATGAAATACACTGAAGCCAAACTGGAAGATGCCATTATTCGCTTACTTGGCGAGCAGGGTTTTCCACATTGTCTCGGCTGCGAGATTGATCGTGTGTCTGGCGGTGGCACGGGGCTTCAGGAGGTATTGATCAAGGAGGATTTACGCCGTTTTTTGTCTGTGCAATATGCCGCAGATGATATTACCGCTAGTGAAATCGAGTCGATTATTCGCGAGCTGGAAGCCTATTCGTCGCTGGATTTGTATGAGAGCAATAAGGCGATTATGAGGCGCTTGTCGGATGGCTTTCAGTTTAAGCGTGAGCCATCGGCAGACGGCAAGTCACGCAAAGATTTGTATGTGTATCTGATTGATTACGGCTCTGGTGATGATCGTTTAAATAATACCGGCGCAGCGGATAATAATCATTACAAGCTGGTGAGCCAGTTGGAGATTGAGGGGAAGGAGCAAAAGCGCATTCCCGATGCAATTTTGTATATCAATGGTTTGCCGCTGGTGGTGTTTGAGTTTAAGAGTGCGATTCGTATCGAGGCCACTTGTCACGAGGCGTATACCCAAATCACCACGCGCTACCGTCGCGATATTCCTGAGTTATTTAAATATAACGCGCTGTGTGTGCTGAGCGATGGGGTGAATACTAAGTCGGGTTCGTTCTTTGCGCCCTATGGCTTTTATTATGCTTGGCGCAAGGTGACGGGTAATGAGGCGTTGGCGCGGGATGGGATTGATGCGCTACATACCATGCTTCAGGGTTTGTTTGATCCATCGCGCTTAAAGGCGGTGTTGCGCAACTTCATTTATATACCGGATAAGGATAATAACGAGGCGAAGATTTTGTGCCGTTATCCGCAGTTTTACGCGGCGACCAAGTTGTTTGCGAATATCCAGCAGCACATGAAGCGGCCTGATGGATCGGGTGGTTTTGGCGGCGGTGATGGCAAGGGTGACGGTAAGGGCGGCACGTATTTTGGAGCGACGGGCTGCGGTAAGAGTTACACGATGTTGTTTTTGTCGCGCTTGTTGATGAAGAGCGTGGCGATGGCTAGCCCGACGATTGTGTTGATTACCGATCGCACCGATTTGGATTCTCAGTTATCCAAGACGTTTACCAATGCCAAGGGGTATATCGGCGATAGTACGATTACCAGTGTGGAGAGCCGTAGCCAGTTGCGCGAGTTGTTGCAGGGGCGTGAGAGTGGCGGGGTGTTTTTGACGACGATTCATAAGTTTACGGAAGATGTCTCGCTGCTGACGGATCGCTGTAATGTAATTTGCATCTCGGATGAGGCGCACCGCAGCCAGACGAATTTGGATCAGAAGCTGACCTATGATCTTGAGAAGGGCACGATTCGTAAGACCTATGGTTTTGCTAAGTATCTGCATGACTCTCTGCCCAATGCGACCTATGTAGGTTTTACCGGAACGCCGGTGGATGCGACTTTGGATGTGTTTGGTGAGGTGGTGGACGCGTATACGATGACCGAGTCGGTGAAGGATAAAATCACGGTGCCGATTGTGTATGAAGGGCGTGCGGCGAAGGTGTTTTTGGATAACCGCAAGCTGGCGGAGATTGAGGAGTATTACGACGACTGTATTGCTGAAGGTGCCAGCGAGTATCAGGTGGAGGAGAGTAAGAAGGCCTCGGCGAGTATGGGCGCGATTCTGGGTGATCCTGACCGTTTACAAGCGTTGGCTACCGATTTTGTGCGGCACTATGAAACGCGTGTGGCGGAGGGCTCGTCGGTAAAAGGCAAGGTGATGTTTGTATCGAGTAGTCGTTATATTGCCTATGACTTTTATCAGGTTTTGATTGAGCTGCGGCCCGATTGGGCGGTTAAGTACGCGGGGGACTTTTCGGTGACTGCTGATGCTTCAAGTGATGCTGAGGTTGTTCAATCGCTTAGCGAGGCTAGCTTAAGTGCAGATGCATCGGAATTAACGGAGCAAGAGCGCCAGAAAATCCTGCCAATGGAGCGCGTGAAGATGATTATGACGCGTGGCAAGGATGATCCTGAGGCTTTGTACGAGATGTTGGGGACTAAGGAGTATCGCAAAAAGCTGGATGAGCAATTCAAGATTGCCGAATCGAATTTCAAAATCGCCATTGTGGTGGATATGTGGCTGACGGGGTTTGACGTGCCATTTTTGGACACGATTTATATTGATAAGCCGCTGCAAAAGCATAATTTGATTCAGACGATTTCACGCGTGAACCGCAATTATTCCGGGAAAGAGAAGGGCTTGGTGGTTGATTACATCGGGATTAAGAACCAGATGAATCAGGCGCTGGCGATGTACTCTAAGACCGATGAGGGCAGTATTGAGGATGTGGAACAGTCGGTTGTGGTGGTGCGCGATCATTTGGATTTGCTGAATCGTATGCTGCATGGCTTTGACAGCTCGCGTTATTTTACGGGCGATTCGGTGGCGCAGTTGGCGTGCTTGCGGGATGCGTCTGAGTTTGTGCAGGTGTCTAAAAAGCACGAGAAGCGCTTTATGGATTTGGTGAAGCGCATGAAGGCGGCGTATGACATTTGCTCGGGCAGTGATGTGTTTGCGCAGGCAGAGCGGGATCAAATTCACTTTTATTTAGCGATTCGTTCAATTATTCATAAGCTAACAAGGGGCGATGCGCCCGATACGGCTCAGATGAATGCGCGGGTGCGGGAGATGGTGGCGCAAGCGTTGCAAAGTGATGGCGTGGAGGAGGTCTTCAAGATGGGGGAGGATGCGGCCTCACAGGTGGATATTTTTGATGATGCTTACCTTGATCGCATTGCCAATGTGAAGTTGCCAAATACGCGGATTAAGCTGTTGCAGCAATTGCTGAAAAAGGCAATTGGCGAGCTGCGGAAGGTGAATAAGGTTAAGGGCGTTGATTTTTCTAAACAGTTTCAGAGCTTGGTGGAGAAGTATAATTCGCGGGATGTCGATCTGGATGATGTGTACGATGAAATCACCGATGAGATTCTGGGGATGTTTGACCGCCTGAAGACTGAGCTGGGGTCGAATGAAGCATTGGGCATTAGCTTTGAGGAAAAGGCGTTTTACGACATTTTGAAGAACTTAGCGCATAAGTATAACTTTGAATATGCCGAAGAGAAGCTGATCACGCTCGCGGCTAAGGTGAAGTTGTTGGTGGATGATAAAGCGAAATATACCGATTGGAGCGAGCGACAGGATATTAAGTCTGAGCTTAAAATGGACTTGATTATGTTGTTGGCTGATTATGGTTATCCGCCGGAGATTAGCCGTGATGAGGTTTATGCTGAGGTGTTTGATCAGGCGGAACATTATAAGAAGGGGCAAGGGTAGATGCTCTCCATCTTCATAAAATCTTTTAAAAACTGGTTTAGCAATGACCCGTTTATGCATAGTGCTGCAGCGGCTTACTACGCTATTTTCTCATTCCCCGGTTTACTGATTATTACCACCGCAGTTGCGGCGTTTGCCTTTGACCAGCAGCAGGTGGAAACCGAAGTCATGGGCAAAATCAGTCAGATGTTAGGTGCTGAAACCGCGCAAAATATCGGAGAAATAGTCGAGGAAACGCAACGGGAAAACAGGGATGTCTGGGCTTTCGTGATCGGGCTGTTAACGTTGTTTTTTGGCGCAACGGGCTTGTTTGCTCAAATACAAACCTCGCTAAATCATATTTTTGAAGTAGAGATAAAAGAAACGGCCGGTGTTTGGAGTTTTATCAAAACCCGACTCATCTCGTTTGGCATCATTCTGATTTTAGGGCTTTTGTTGTTGATGTCATTGTCGTTAACGGCGCTGATTACTTTGTTGAATGATTGGATTTCTTTGAGTTTTTCGGCGGTGTTTTCGGCGCTTATTTTTGTGGTCAATATTCTGATTTCATTTTCTATTGTCACTGTGCTATTTACCTTGATTTACAAGATTTTGCCGGATGCTAAGCTGGCATGGCGCTCTGCATTGATGGGCGGTGTGGTTGCGACAGTATTCTTTAAAATCGGTGAGCAAATACTGAATTTATACTTTGAGATGGCAGAGCCTGAGTCAAGCTTTGGCGCGGCGGGGTCGTTGGTATTGCTGATGCTGTGGGTGTCTTATTCCTGCATGATTTTGTTTATGGGGGCTGAGTTTTGCAAGGAATACGAGCAGGATAAATATGGCCATGCCATTATGCCGAGCGAGATTGCAGAGCACAGTTAAGGGATTGCTGAACGTCGCTTGTCGAGTTTGAATATTCAACCATCAATGGGTGCGATACACATGCAAAAATCTGAATTAATGCGAAATTTTATAAATGAGGATTCTATCCGTTTCTTAAAATCTTGTTCTTTAAATCGAGCAGGCTTTTTCCTATTCGGGTGAGTGTAAGCATCAAACCGATCCCACCATGCGGCCCATATTGAACATAAGCGTCGAACGATTTAATAAGCTGCCCTTCAAACGTAAAAACAAATAGTTGCGGGAAACATAATGGTTTTCCATTCGGCAGCTCGTGTGCAGTATTGACAGAGATGACTAAGCTCTTGCCATCCGTTGATGTATAGCTATCGATAATATTGAAGCCCAGTTTATTCAAGCTGTCAAAGCCCCACTTCATACCTTCAGCGATTTGCTTATGTCCCTGCATGTGAGGATTGGGATAGTGGGGGTCACTTAGCGTTGCATCTTTTGTATAGAGCACCATTAGGCCATCAAGGTCTTTCTCTTCAACTAATTTAAAGGAGCGAAGGGCGGTTTGAAGATTTGCGTCAGGCACGGCTCACCTCTGGTACACCAAGCTCCTTCAAGGCCTTGATCTCTAATAATCTATCTGGTGAAGTCTCATCGTCATAAGGCAAACTGTTGCGGTAGTTTTGTAGCGAAAACCCCGGCATCAATTCGAATGCCTTGGTTATATGCTTTTTAGCCAATGCTGGCTGACCATCTAGCTTGAGAGCTAAGGCTGCAACAACCTGGGTCAGGTGATACGTCTTGGGTTCTTGAGTGGCTTGGATGCCCGATATGGCTGCTGCTTCATAGTTCTTTTCTTTGATAAGAGCGTGGGTCTTCGCACATAGAAAAGCAAATTTCATGGGGTCTAAAGGGCTTAGAAGTAAAGCTTTGTTCGCTGTCGGCAGAATGTTATTTCCACCGGTTGAGTGGCTAGCAACAAGTGCTTTGCTGCAATGATTCCAACTAAAATTGGGATTGTATTTGATTGATTTGTCAAGAGCGTCCAGTGCCTGAGAATGCTGTTTCTTGATATATAAGGCACGCCCCAAAGCCCAATATCCCCAACCACTTTGGCCATCATACTCCAAGCACTGATAGGCATAGTCTAATGCGTTCTCAGTGTGACGATCGGTATCTGCTTCAGTACTCAAAAAAATCCTGTTAATGCAGGTGGAGGAAAGTGTGGCATAAGCTGGAGAAAAGCTGGGGTCCAAGGCTAATGATTGTTTCAATAATTGTGTAGCTCGTTCGACATTGGCTAATGTCTTTTTGGCTTGAGTGCAATACCACAGTCCCTGATAGTATAACTCCCAGGAACCCAAGTTATCAGGCGGTGCGGAAAAGGCTTTCTTGATTTCTTCTTGTTCAATACAGTGATCGAGTTTCGTCACAACATTAAGTGTAATATCGTCCTGCAATTGGAAAAAATCACCCAATGTTCGCTCATATTGATCTGACCAAATCACTCGATTGGACTCGGTTTCAACCAAGCTAATCGTTGCCCGTACTTGCTGTTTTGAACGTTGAATAGTACCTTGTATTAAGTAGCTGATTCCCAGTTTCTCCCCAATCTCGCTGGGAAGTAGGTGCTGAACTTGACAGGCAGATGCTTTTGCAACAACAAACAAGCGTGACATCTTCGCTAGGTTTGAATGAATGTCCGTTGCTAAACCGACTGCAATAATATCGCCGGTATGACCCGCACCAATATTCTCAAAGCTCATGACTGTCAATGAGGGGCGCTTAGAGGTAGTGTAAGTGGGCGTGGCTGCTGTGGTTAGAGGTAAAGGAAGTGATTCTGCAACTAAGCGATATCCTCTACGTGGAAATGTTTGTACTACTTTATGTTTTCTGTCTTTGAGTAGTTGACGAATGTCGCCAATGCATTGTACCAATGAATCGTCGGTAACGCTTAAGCCATTCCAGACGCTTGTGAAGAACTCATCTTTGCTGACTACCTGATTGTGTTTGCAGGCAAGCAAATGTAGCACTTCTAATGATTGGACTCGAAGCGGTATTTCCTGGTTATCCCCATCCACTATTTTTTTAAGCTTCGGGTAGTAACGGTATTGGCCTAACTGAAGAAATGACTCAAGCATAGCGATAGGAAATCCCTCCCTCAATGTGATTGACTCTTGGAATGTATACTAGCCTAAATCGAGAAAAATGGCATAATAATAATTATTTATGGCTTGTTTTTTTGCGTAGTTGCTGTTTTTCTCTACTTAGTCAGGGTTGATATTTCACCTTTCTACTTCAAGTATGTCTTTCGTACGTTATTTCTCACTGGTTTAGGGGAAATTTCGTAAAAATTTCAGGATCTTTTTATTAGAGGCTGTTGCCGTTTCACATAGGTAGCCATAAAAAGGCACAGATTAGAGCGAGTGTCCGTTCAAAATTCCTTTTTAGCCTGTCATAACGCGTTTCAATAAGCGTCTGAACGACTGGCTGGTATATTGGGAACCCCGATCGCTATGAAAAATCAAACCTTTATCAGGGTTTCTGAGGTTCACGGTCATACGCATTGCCCGGCTGACTAACTCAACTGTCATTCGTTTATCAATCGCCCAACCAATGATTCGTCTAGGGTATAAATCCATCACGATCGCCAGATACATCCAGCCTTCAGGCGTTCTCAGATACGTGACATCACCGGCCCAGACCTGATTGGGTTTTGCAGGATTGAAGTCCTGATTAATTAAATTATCAGCGACCGAATCCGAGTGTTTTCTTCGAGTCGTAACTCGGTAAGCCTGCCGTTGAACCACCGTCAGGTTCAGGCGTTTCATCAGTGAACGGACCCGATACCGACCAATCGTAACGCCTTCTTTGCACAGTTTCTTGACCATTTCCCGGGAGCCCAAATTCTCGCGGCTCGCCTTAAATAGTTGCTTCATCGTGCGATACAGGCACAGCACCTCGGCGGTGATGAGTTGAGCCGGTCGCGCTAATCAATCGTAATATGCCGAGCGACTGACCTGCATCACCCGGCAGGCTGTCCTGCTTGGATTGCTCCAACTTCTGTTTCCACTGATACAATTGATTGGTGCGTATCCCCAGCGATTCGGCAGCCTGGGAGACACTATAACCTTGCTCCGTAATCAGAGCGACTGCCTCTTCTTTAAAGGCTGGCGTATAGTTTTTGTACGTTCGTTTCTTGCTCATAAACACCTCGATAGATAAACTCATTATCTCTTTTCGAAGTGTCCGGTTCCATTAGACCGGAACAACCTTTGAACAGCTATTGACGTTATTACAGTCGTTCAATTTCAGTATTCATTGTACAGATGGTTGGTGCGTCTATAGCCGTTTATTACCACGAGAAAAGCATTTGGTTGGTAAGCGATATACCCAGCAGATAGAGCGTCAGAATTTAAACCTTCGAATATATATCAAACGACTCGCCAGACGAATAATTTGCTTCTCGAAGTCTATCGAAATTCACGATAAGGTGATCGGCGAGTACATTCGCAGACACTCGTTTCAACTGATTTGAGACATGACCATTTTTTGTTAGGTATTACAACAAGATAATGGCGGGGTTTCATAGTGCATATATGGCAGAAAAACTGGTCGTTCATGCTGATACTTTGAGTTAGGTACACTGAGATTTCGTGAAAATTTCGTACAAATTTCATTACTTTAATCATACCCTCTACATATAATCAAAAAATTACATTTTTCCTGATTTAGGGTGAATTATTCGGAAGCTCATCAGAGAGGTATGTTCCCATAAATCAATATAGGTATTAGGTTATGAAAAAACTAAGTTTTGTATTCGGTATAATATTATTAATATTTTCTACTTCAGTACTTGCTACTTATAATTTAAGTGGATCCTGGAATAATGGTAAAGAACACATATTTCAGTACAAGGGAAAACTAACTGTTTTTATTGAAAATAAAAAACGTGGTCCATTTTTGGGGTGGTATACAGGCGATAACTCTATTGCTGTGAACTTTACTGACGACGGGGGGTGCTGTATTGGTAACATTACTGGAAATGGTGAAATAATTCGTTGGAGTAATGGTTCAAAATGGGTAAAAGATTAGGTGTTTTTTCTGAATTTCAGCTGGTTCTTGAATTTAGGAGTATCTGTATATTGGGCACGTCTAGATACTCCCCATGACTCTAAATAGATAGAAATTTAACTATGAGTAACTTATCAATTTAAACGGTATTAGCTTCCGATAGTTGTATTTATTGTGGCTATGCTATCTAAGTACTTTTTAGAGGAAATAATTGTTTTATGGAAAAGTACTAAATTTTTATATAAATCCAAGAGGACTATACTATGCCTACAAAAAAAGTAGCCACCCAACTGTCAGTTGCTATTATCTTATGTGCAACGCAGATTTTAGCTAGTGCTGCACCCATCGATGGAAAAACACCGCAGCCGAAAAAGATTTGCAAGGAAGTTGATATCCCTGCCGTCATTTGTCCACCTGGACAACACCTCCTCTCACCGGGAAATACTTGCCACGGGGGATTCATAAAAAAGACAGTTTGCCGTAACGCCGCCGCTAGTCTTCATCGAGGAACTATTCATCGTCCATCAGCTCCTACTAGTCAAAAGGCCAGGTAGTAATCAGCACTGCCCCCCTCCTGTTTAAAAGTACCCTCATGTGAGGGGTAAGTGTTCACGCGTAGAATCAATAAGTTAGCTAAACTATTGACTTAGAAGGGTCTATAAATAGCGTGGTTATTAGTCAATAGTGAAACGTTTGCTAAGCTATTGCTTTGTAAGTCATTGATATTGCGCGTGAATAGTTACTCTTCTAAGTGCCATGTCATGATAATCGGGCCGTCCTTGTTGAATACGTCGTAAAATACCTTCACTGTTTCGTTGTTGCTTATGTCGTGCTTTTTTAGCGTAAGAAACGTATTACCACTTCATTTCGCCCATGTGTACTTTCGCACCAATGTCCAGCGAAAGCGGTGCTTCTGGCGCAGGGTAGGCTGCCATCATTTTCTCGATTAGCTCTGCGCTATTGCTGCTGGTTTTCTTGGCTTCATTAAATGTTTTCAAGTAGTCCTGAGTGTGTGTAATGGTTGCGGCAGTCAGCTCAGTACCGGCTTTCATATGGCCAGGTACGACGATTTTAGGGTTCAGCGCCAGCATTTCATCCAGTTGTGCAGTCCATGCATTCATCGACTCATCGGTTTGAGTGTCAGCAGTCCAGGCGTGCAGATCACCAAAGATTGCCACATTACCCAATACTGCTTTGCTATCAGCAATCCATAGGTAAGGGCGGTGAGCCAGCTCGCCTGTCGTTCCGCGAATGTCGATTGTGTGGCCATCGAGCGTGATTTGGTCTTTGTTATAAGCCGATGGCACGACGGGGTTGACTGGTGCATTTGCGCCCATTTTTGGCCCCCAAAATGCAATCTTACCTGCCAGCTTTTTTTCAATCACTGCTTTAACGGCTGGTGTAGTGATGATCTGTGCTTTTGGAAATAACTCGTGTAACACTTCAGCGCCGAAGTAGTAGTCAGGGTCAGCTTGGCTGATAAAAATCGTTTTCAGTTCCTTGCCAGAGTCCATGACTTTTGCGGCAATTCTCAGCGCATCGGCTTTGGTAAATCCGGCATCCACTACCATGGCTTCTGTATCGCCATACACAACGGTGGAGTTCACATTGAAGCTATTACCATCGGCGTTGTATACATCAAATTTCAGAGTGGATGGCGCGGCAAATGCCGTGTTAGCAGCTAGTAATGCGGTCGTAGCGATCAGGCTTAATGCTTTCATTGTCTGTTTCCTTTCAGGGGAGTGATTCGATGGAGTGAATCATAGTGAATTGTTATGCTCAGAAAAATGCCTAATAATGAGCTTAATTGTTTCTTAAATTGTGCAAATAAATGGACAGATTAATCGCCGCTAAGGTGTTTGTGGATGTGGCTTACACGCGAAGTTTTACCAATACTGCCGAACGCCTAGAGATGTCGCGCCCCATGGTCACGCGCTATATCGAAGCGATGGAGGATTGGCTACAGACGCGCTTGCTACACCGCACCACGCGCAAAATTTCACTGACGACTACGGGCGAGGCTTGCTTAAAGCAAGTTGAGATTTGGCTGGAGCAGGCGGAGGGTTTGAGCACCTTGGCTAAGCCGAGCGATGAGCTATCTGGCAGTATTCGCTTGGCGGTGAGTATGTCATTTGGCTTTTCGCAATTGATGCCAGCAGTGCATGAGTTTATGCAGCGGCATCCTAAGGTGAGCATTGATATTGACCTGCAAGATTTAGTCACGGATTTGGTAGAACAGCGCATTGATCTGGCGATTCGCATTGCCACGACTCCGGACCCTTCGCTCATCGGTAAACCTATCGCTTTGTGCGAGTCGGTGCTGGTGGCATCGCCTGATTATTTAGCGGGTAAGCCAGCCGTTCGGGTGCCAAGTGATCTGGTGGGCCATGACTGCTTGGGCTATAAAAACTTCGGGCGCCATGTCTGGCATTTATCCAAAAAAGAGCGCTTCGAGTCGGTGGATATTGAGTGCCGCTTAACAGCGAATGAGGCGACGGCTTTGTTACATGCCGCCCTGTGTGGCGCGGGGATTTCATTGCAGCCAACGTATCTGGTGAATGGTTATATTAAAGCGGGGCAGTTGGCGGCCTTACTGCCCGACTGGAAGCCGAATGACATGAAGGTGTATGCCTTGTACTCCTCGCGCAAGCATTTGCTGCCCACCGTGCGGGCTTTAATTGATTTCCTTGAGGACTACTTTCGGCGCAATGCTTGGTAGTTCGGCGCTTCACTCACGCCCAAACAAGCAGGCTTCACCACTTTCCAACCACAGAGGATATTTAAGCATGGCCCGCGCAAATAAGCGGCTTTGTAAGTGATGATCCAACCAACGCTGTAAGTTGGTATACGGCCCATCCCGAAACAGTTGTCGATTCACTTTGGAGAACTGGCGCACAAAGGGCAACAGGGCGTAATCCAGCAAGCTCGGCGTTGCTCCCATTAAAAACTCATGCTCTGCTAAGCGACTATCCAAGCGTTGAATAAATGGCTCACAGGCTAATCGGTCAGCCGCTTCAGCTTCATTATGAAAGCGCTTGGAGCGTTTGTACTTTTCCAAACTTGGCTTAAATTCATTATCATTTTCAGTGATGATTTTAAGCATTTCAGCTAAGGCGTCTGGCTGATCGGAATACAGTAAGTTTTGTGGATCACTGTGCTTGAGCGCCCACAGCATAATATCCAAACTTTCATCGACGATGGTATCAGAGTCGACCACTAACACCGGCACAGTGCCTTTTGGCGAGGCGATTAACATTTCTTCCGGTTTATTGTTCATGGTGATTGCACGAATCATCACCGCCTGCTCAGACAGCAAAATTCCCAATCTCGCACGCATTGCGTAAGGGCAATATTGCAGGGAGTACAAGATCGGTAATGCTGTGTCTGGAGTAGTCGTGTCGGTCATAAATGAGTGACTCAATAATCCGTTGTTAAGTAGGCCAAACGCATCAACCGTTAAAGCCCTTGGCTGTATTGCGCGTTAGTCGAAACCGTAATAATTTTGCTTAAGTGCTGCTGTGCCAGCATCGGATCGCTGTCATCGCGCTGGCTAATAAACTGCTCAAAGTGTTTAATCAATTGGGCCTTATCCGGCTCCGCTTTTGAGCCTGCGCCGATATTGGTGAGGTCAATAAAGAACTCATCAAACAGACCTGCCAAGTCATTGACGATGTCGAAGTTTAAGAACTGCTCGTCGTTGTAAATACTTGGGTAGCCGCCGCGTTGTTTATCAACCGCAAACGACACGCCTTTCACATTGGTGATAGTGGTCGCCTTTTTGCACTTCAACATGCAGCCATCTTCAATGCTTGGCTTGTTGCAGCCCACGGTTTGCTGGAAGAAGCACTGGCGGCTGGTCATCATCAAAATCGGATGATAGATGCTGTAGAGCAATTTGAAATTATCAGGGCGTGCAATATTGCGAATCTGCAGCTGATTAATCTCATTAGAAATAAAGGCACCGGCGCAGTTTAGCTCTTCTTTTAAGGTCAGCAGTGCATAGGAGTTAGTGGTGTTGAGGAACGGTCCGGCAATCCATTCAATGCCCATTTCAGAGGCTTTATAAGCAATCCCGGTGTTATTGCTGACAATGCGCTCAGGGCGGACACGCTCCAGCAAGCGCACCGACTCATCGTAATCCTTACCAATCAAAACTGCTGGGAACCATGGAATCAAACGCGGATTTTCTAAGAAGATATCGATGTGCTTATCGCAGTCTTTTTTCCAGCTTTCAGGTAGTTTGAAATATACATCGGCTTCGGTGAGATCGCACAAGGGAATGTCTTTTACATCTGCAATCAAAATCGACATGGATGGCGTGGCAGAAGCGGCGGCTTTTACTTCAAGCTTAGGCACTTCTACATTTGGAATCAGCGCCACCGAGTTATTCAGTAGGGTAGCGGCCTGATTTTTCAGTGCGGTTAACTCTTTTAGCGGTAGGCTTAAATCGGCGGCGAGATCAGAGCAATCAAACTCTTCAAGCGCATAGTCACTAGTGGCGAAGTTCTTGAAGCTTTTCTCCAGAACGGCTTGAGTGATCGACAGTTTGTTCGCAACGCTGAGGGTGGATTCTGTGTGCAGGGTGTAAGTCTTATTAGTCTCACCGCTATTCATGCTCTCCATGTCATCGCCACCATCGCCAATGGTCATGGTTAAGCATAGAGGCTCATCAAGCTTGCCAGAGAAGCGTAGCGTTAGCGCGAGTTTGGCAATGCTCAGGTATTTGATCTTTTCAGTAAGCTCATCGCCCAACGCATTCTTTTTGGAATATAGGTCTTTTTTGACTTCATCGATGTGCTTAATGGAGGTTGCTGAATGAATTTTAACCGCGTGCTGAACACTGTAGTCACGAGGGCTATCAATGAACATATCCTTGGTCAGGTCGCCCTTTAAAAATGAGTTGGTAAAGTCACGGTTAAACACGCGATGTAGGTTGGAGTCATCCGACAGTAGCTTGCCGGTTGCCACAAATTGATCGACCTGCTTGCGCCAGGTATCGGTCACGGTATACACGTAATGTGCGCCCTTGATACGACCTTCAATCTTCAAGGAGTCGACCTCTGCATCCACCAACTCGGGCAGATCAAAATAGGCGGAGTTATCTTTTAAATTCAGCGGGAAGCGATGGCCTTCAGCGGTGATTTCATATTCATCACGACAGGCTTGGCTGCAACGTCCGCGATTACCGGAGTTACCCACGCTTACCGAGCTGGAATAACATTGACCGGAAAATGCAATGCACAGTGCGCCATGTACAAACACTTCAGTCAGCACATTGTGTTCATGAGCCAAGGCCGTTAGTGATTTGATCTCGGGAAGATTCAGCTCGCGCGATAAATTCAAACGGGATGCGCCAATTTTGGCCAAGAACAAAATCTGGCCTTCATTGTGCGTGGTCATTTGAGTCGAGGCGTGAATGTCGAGCGTCGGGAAGTACTTCTTAACTAAGTTAAAAATCCCCAAATCCTGAACGATAATGCCATCAATGCCGGAGTTAACTAGTTTATTTAACAACTTGATCAGCTGGGGTAACTCCTGTTCTAAAATCACCACGTTTAAGGTTAAGAACACTTCGCAATCGTATTTGTGCGCTAAGCGTAAAACGCCGATCAGCTCATCGTAGGAAAGGTTGGAGGCACGGTTGCGCGCGTTGAACGCATCTAAACCGCAGTACACCGCATTCGCGCCGGCAATGACGGCCGCTTTAATGGCTTCAACATCGCCACCGGGCGCTAATAACTCAATCTTTCTACTCATTGTGACAACTCGCTTAATTCAGGGTACTGACTGTGCAGTCTATTTGGAGCTGAAGTTTAGCGGGAAGCTCGCGGTATTGCTATGCGACAAAGTTATAACTCCGTAATCATCAAGCGATGCGGCTGGATTTCTTGAGCAAAATCCTCTCAAGCAAAACTTAAGTTGCTTAATTTTACGGCTATCGACAGTTTGCTGCCAATCGTCGTTAGATGGATTCAAATTGCTCAAGCGACCCGTTAAACAACGTATACAGTAAAACTTTTACTGATTACATGGGTTCAGAAATTGCGGGGAGCATGCTCTATTCCTAAGCTTCGTTATCTCAACTAAGGATAGTTAAACATGGATTTAATACGTCAAAATGTCATAAAAGAAATGATCGAAAGCGTCGGCCAAGCGACTTGGAATGAGAACATGCTGTTTGTGGGTGAGCTGGTTGATTTGGTTAAGAATCACAGCATTAAACAGCACCCGATTGTGGCTGATTTGGGGGATAGCCAGTTCACATTGCAGCAGATGCAAACGATGCACATGGAGTATCGTGAAATTGTGCATATCTTCACGGACGCTTTGTTAATGGCGCAGTTCCAATCGAGCCGTGTTGAAAATGTTATGAAGCCTGGCAGCAAGGCTTATGCCCGATTTTTATTAACACTGAACACATTGGATGAGTTTGGGTTTCATTACAAAATCGGCGAGCCATGTCACTTCCAAGGCACGCCTCAAATGTCACATTTGATCCTGTTTGAGAACCTGATGACAGATCTGGGGATTACTGATGAAGACCGTCAGGTATTCCAGCCATCAGCCATGACGATGAAGCTTAAGCAGTGCTTTTTGGCGGCTTATGATGACTATCCGTTATTGCTGACGCTTTTGGCCATTGCTGAAGAGATCGTGATGATCTTTAGCCCTGTAATGCGCTTAAATACTGGTACGCTGGGAATTCCGGTTGAGAAGGGCTACTACCAAGTGCATGGGGTATCTGATGATGAGGAGAATAATGCTTGTGACGACTTTCATCAGAATGATTTGTGGTTGATCTTGGCGCAAGGGGCCGGCGGCTTTGATAAGGAATCGCTAAAGGCTAATACCCAAGAGTTTATCGATCTGTGGGAAGACTTTTGGTCGCAGAGCTTTTCGGTGAATGAGATCGCGTCAATGCGTCGGCCAATGTCGCAGATTGGTGATGTGAATCAGGTTGGGGTTGCTGCGCATTGATTTAGGCGTAGTTAGCTTTGAGTGAGTCGTTTTAATGGCCGGTGAGTTTGTTTAGGGCTCATCGGTTTTTTGGAGTAACTCTTCTACGTCACCGTTTTTAACCTGCTCATAGATGGCTTGCACTGATAGGCTTAGGCCTACTGATTCAAGCTCAACAATATCATCCCAGTAATAATAGGAAGGCTGCCAGCCTTGGCTACGGCGGAATACTTCAACCTCAACGCGCTCTTGTTCAATCAATACATATTCCTGCAAGCTGGGGAGCTTAATGTATTCGAGGCGTTTGATTTGGCGGTCTAATTGATGGGTGCCTTTCGATAAGACTTCAACCAGTAAAACAGGCGAGTCCGTTGAGTAGTCATCGAGAAATTGGTCGTCACACACTACGGTGACATCAGGGTAGCGATAGTGATCTTTGCCAGTTCTGACCAGTAAATCGCTACTAAATGGTCGGCAGCTTGTGCCTCTTAAGTGGATAGCGAGGTTAGTTAGTATATTAGCGGTGATCTGGTTGTGGTTGATGCTTGCGCCAGCCATTGCATACACGAAACCGTCAGCGAACTCATGGCGGATTTCGCTCTGCCGTTCTCCTTCAAGGTAGTCTTCAACGCTGAGTTGATTTTGTTGTTTGACTAAGGGCATGTCAGGCCTCGTGATTAGGTAATATTTATATTAGAGGTCAATAGCGAAAAAATAGCAAACTCAAAACTTATGCTTGCTGGTTACTCGCTAGAAAGCCAGTCCTTGACCAACCGCGCATTCCCCCCATGAATCCGCGTAGGCGAACACATCAACGCATAGCCATACCCCTCCAATTTCTCCAAAAACAGCGCAACTAATAACCCATTATTCAGCTCATTCCGCATCAAATCATCCGCCATAATCAGGCCTTGCCCATCGATAGCCGCCTGCACCCGCACATTCGCATCACTAATCACTCTACGTGGGTTGTTGAGCATGGCGTGGTCTGTATCCGCCGCATCAAACCACTCTTGCCAGTTATCCTGCGGCCGGTCCTCACACAATAAGGTCAGCTGATTAAGCGGTGCTTGCTGCAATGCTGCCGCCGTCAGTGGCGTTGCCGGATTAATGCCATATCGCTCCAATAGCGCAGGACTAGCCACCGGAAACAACGCCATTGGAATCTCCCCAAACCGATTTCGATCAGCCCTTTGCTTACACGGTCCCCAACGTATCGCCAGATCCACATCACCCAGTTTAAAATCCGCCGAATTCACCGAGTGCTGCAGTAAAATCGTTACATCAGGATACAGCTCGTTAAACTGACTAATCCGCGATGACAGCCAGCGCGCTGCCACGTAAGTCGTTGCGGCAATGCTCACACCGGCTTGCTGATTTTCACCACTGAGTTGCGACAGCGTCTTACCTAACTCTTGAAATAACTGCTGCGTGGTTTTCAGTAAAGCCTGCCCGGCATCGGTCAAATACACTTGCCGTACCGCACGTTTAAACAAACTGCATTGGAGGTGTTCTTCCAATTTACGAATCTGATAGCTCACCGCACCTTTGGTAATACACAGTTCATCAGCGGCCAGACTAAAGCTCAAATGTCGGGCAGCGGCTTCAAAGGCTTTCAGGCTGTCTAATGGCGGAAGCGGGTGTTTCATAGTGGCTAATCTATAGTTCAGTAAATTTAAACCATAAAGCAGAAAATTAGGTTTGTCACCTCCTGCATTAGGCTTGATGATTGAAGCTATAAAATTCAGGAGTTGTTATGGCAGAAGTAATCAAATCACACACGCGGGTTGTCATTATTGGTGGCGGTATCGCAGGTTGTTCAGCGCTGTATCATTTAACCCGAGAGGGCTGGACGGATGTGGTGTTAGTTGAGCGAGACGAGCTAACATCAGGTTCAACTTGGCATGCAGCTGCACAAGTTACTCAGTTTGGTGGCAATCAAACCATGATTGCTCTGAAGCGTCATAGTATTGATCTATACCGCGAACTAGCCAAAGACACAGAGTTCCCATTTTCCTACCACATCACCGGCGGCATGCGCACGGCCTACACGCAGGATCAAGTCGATATTTACAAATACCATATCGGCATGGCGCGTGGCATGGGCGTGGAGATGGAGTTTATCGACCCGCAAGAGATGCATCGGCGTCACCCTCTCATGCAACCCGAAGGCATGTTAGGCGCATGGTGGGATCCGTTGGATGGTTACATCGACCCATCAGGGATTACCTTAGCCATGGCGCGTGCGGCGAAGAAAGCCGGTGCGGAAATCTATCGCTTTAACCCCGTGGAAAACATTACCCGCAAGGCCAATGGCGAATTCATTGTGCATACCAAAAAGGGCGATATCACCTGTGAAAAGGTGGTGAATGCCAGCGGTTATCGCGTGAATGAAGTGGGTAATATGTTGGGCGTGACGCACCCTGTAACGTCAATGGAACACATGTATTTCCTCACTGACAGTATGCCAGAGATAGAAGCGCTGGATTATCAAGTGCCCGTGGTGCGTGATCCGTTTGATGATTTTTACAGTCGTCAGGAAAAGAATGGTTTGCTGGTTGGCGTGTATGAGCAGGGCTGTAAAACCTTCGGGATGAATGGCATTGATCCGAATTTTACCAAGGACTTATGTCCGTCTGATTTAGACCGTTGTCTGGAGAATATGGAGGGTATTTTTGAACGGATGCCCGCGCTGCAAACGGTTGGTATTCATTCTGTAATCAATGGTCCCATTACCTATACTATTGATGGTTTGCCATTGGTTGGACAGATCCCAGACGTTGAAAATGCTTACTGCATTATCGGGCTGCGCGCGGGAATCGGTGAAGGTGGCGGGCATGGAAAAATCCTTGCTGAGTTGATCGTCCACGGTGAATCGGAGTGGGATGCGTGGAGTCTTGATCCGCGTCGCTTTACGCAATACGCCAATACTGAACATACCTGCGTCAAAGCGATTGAAGATTATCAAAACGAATTCCATTACCACATGCCACATGAGCATCGTCCGGCAGCCCGTTTAGCGCGTACGACGCCGTTGTATTCGGTGCTGGATAATGAGAATGCGATTTGGGGTGTGGTGAATGGTTGGGAGCGTGCGCTGTGCTTTAAGCCGGCTGATCAACCAGACTTTGTTGATGAGCATAGTTTCCGCTTTACCCCAACCAAAGACCTTGTCGCCAATGAAATCAAAGCACTAACGACTAATGTTGGTTTGATGGAGGTGTCTGGTTTTAACCGTTATGAAATTCGTGGTGAAGGGGCTGGAGAGTTCTTAGATTACTTGGTGTGTGGAAAAATCCCGACCGTTATTGGCCGTGTGAGTTTGTGTTACCTACTCAATGAGCATGGGCATGTATTGGCTGAGGCGACGATTGCCAAGCTGGGTGATGAGCACTATTGGTATGGCTCCGCCGCTGCCGCAGAATGGCATGATCGCGATTGGCTGAACCGTTTTAAACCAGCAGGTGTCACGCTCACTGAAATGGCAGCTAGCCATACGATTCTAGTGGTGGCAGGGCCAAAGGCGCGTGATTTATTACAGTCCTTATCGCCTCGTTGTGATTGGTCAAAAGCCGCTTTCCCGTGGATGCGAGTGAAGCAAATGACGCTGGCTCATGCAGAAGTGACCGCGATGAGTGTGAGTTTCTCCGGTGAGCACGCCTATGAGTTACACATCCCCAATGAACAGTTGTACTTGGCCTGGAAACTGCTGAATGAAGCGGGTGAAAAATTCAATTTATCGTACTTTGGTTTATACGCGACCGAGTCGATGCGCATGGAAAAAGGCTATCGTCATTGGAAGGCTGATTTGATTTATGAGCACAACCCAATGGAATCCACGATAGATCGTTTTGTGAATTTGGATAAGCCTGATTTTGTGGGTAAAGCGGCGTTGCTAAAAGAGATTGAACGCGGCCCTAAAAAGTTATTTGTCTCGCTGATTGTTGATTGTGACATTGCCGCTGCGCATGGTGGTGACTCAATTTATAGTGGTGATGACTTGATAGGTTCGGTGACCTCTGGTGGCTATGGGCATCGTGTTGAGAAGAATATCGCAATGGCCTTTGTGAACCCTGAATTTGCTGAGATTGGGACTAAACTTGAAATAGGCATCTTGGGAGAGCGTTATCCTGCCGTGGTTTGTGAACCTGGTTTATATGACCCGACGATGGCGTTGGTGAGAGGTTAGGGCCAGCCTCGCCAATGAATGAAGAGGATTAAATCTTATGATTGCAAATAGAGTAATGAGGGAATGTGATGTCTACTAAACCACGCCGCAAACGTAAGATGAGCCCTCGCGAGGCGATGCACGCCAAACGCGCCAAAGCACCCGAGGTTAATCCCTGTCCGCCAGGGCCTTCCGGAGGTCAGTACAAACCCTTATCCGATGATGAGATTCAACAGATCTACGACAATGCCTTACGGATTTTGTCGGAGATCGGTATGGGTGACGTACCGGATGCCTTGATGCAAAAGGCGCTGGAGTGCGGTGCACATCAAAACGAGCAAGGGAGATTGTGTTATTCCAAAGAGATGATCGAGGGTGTTCTGGCTGGTGCTTGCCGTAAGTTTACCTACTATGGCCGCGACCCAAAACATGACTTTGAAGTGGGTGGTGACAAAGTCCATTTCGGAACGGGTGGTGCGGCGGTTCAAACTATGGACTTGGATACGCACAACTACCGCTCTGCGACCTTGCGTGATTTATATGACTTCACGCGTCTGGCGGATTCATTGACCAATGTGAGTTGGTTTACTCGTTGCTGCGTGGCGACCGATGTTGAAGGTATCAAAGACTTAGACGTCAATACTGCCTATGCTTTGCTCAAGGGAACCACTAAGCCCGTCGGCACCAGTTTTACTGTTGCTGAAACGGTAGATCCCATTATTGATATGTTCGATATTGCCATGGGCGGCGAGGGTAAGTTTCGTGAGCGGCCATTCTGTAAAGCGCATATCAGCCCTGTGATTTCACCGCTGCGTTATGGTGAGGATGCCTTTGATGTGGCGATGGCGTGTATCAAGCGTGGTGTGCCGCTGAATAATATTGTCGCTGCACAATCCGGCGCGACCGCTCCCGCAACACTTGCCGGTATGCTCTCATCAACGCTTGCAGAAACCTTGGCAGCCTTGGTGATGGTGAATGTGTTTGCACCGGGCTACCCGATGATTTTCTCAAACTGGCCGCTGGTGATCGATTTACGCACCGGTTCGTTTTGTGGCGGCGGCGGGGAAATTACCTTGCTTAACGCCGCCTCTGCGCAGATTTCTAATTGGTTGGGATTACCCTCTGGTGCCGCTGCTAGCATGAGTGACTCCAAAGCGGTAGATGCACAAATGGGACTGGAAAAAGCCATGACCTCGCTGGGCGTGGGCTTGTCTGGCTGCAATATGGTGTATGAATCCTCAGGCATGACGGCGAGCTTGCTGGGCGCATCGTTTGAGGCGATGTTGATTGATGATGAGATGTTATCGCAGGTGTATCGGACGTTGCGCGGGATTGAAGTTACCGAGGAAACCTTAGGCTTTGAAGCCATTAAAGAAGCTGTTTATGGGGAAGGGCATTTCTTAGGTGGCCAGCATACGATGGATGCCATGCAGCGGGATTATTTCTGGCCAAGTAAACTGACTGATCGACAGCAGCCTGCGGTGTGGGAAGAGCAGGGATCTTTAGATATGTGGCAGCGGGCGAATACGCGGGTTAAGGAAATTTTGGCAGAGCACCAGCCGGAGTATTTGAGTCCTGAGGCTGATGCGGAGATTCGTAAGAAATATAATATTTTATTGGATGTTTAATATCGTGTTGATAATGACTACCCATAATACTGTTGTGCTTGATCCTATTATTTTGTTTCTTAACGGATAAGGACTTTAGAGCGTGGTAGCACGCGCTATTAGTAAGAATCAGTCATTCAGGTACATCAGGTGCAAATACGCAGTAAGCGACCCGCCAATCTAAGGTATCATTCCCGCTGCCCAAAACTCATCCACCTAAAAAGACACAAAATAAATGACTGATATAACGATAGCCACACACGACGGTAATTTTCATGCTGACGACGTATTCAGCGTCGCTGCTCTCAAAAGCATATTGCCGCCGTTTACACTGATTCGCACCCGTGATTTAGACAAGATCGCCAAGGCTGATATCGTGATTGATGTGGGTGGAGAGTACGATGCCGATGCTGGCCGTTTTGATCACCACCAACGCGGTGGCGCAGGTGCGCGTGACAATGGCATCCCGTATTCATCATTTGGTTTGATCTGGAAAAAATACGGCGTAGAGATCTGTGATGGTAATGAAGACCTCGCAAAGTCGGTCGATAGACGCCTAGTCTCGCACATAGATGCACTCGATTGCGGTCATGTTGAAGGTGTTTATGATGGCATCAGCCTTAGCCATGCCATCGGTATGTTTAACCCCACATGGCAAGAAGACAGCCATTTTGATGAGTGTTTTGATGACGCGGTCGAGTATGCTGGACTGCTACTAAAGCGCTTTATTGCAGCGGCTAATGGCGGCATTAGTGCCAAAGCGATCGTTGCAAAAGCTATTGAAGACGCTGAAGACCCACGAGTGATTGTCTTAGAGAAATACACGCCATGGAAACGAACCGTTCATGAGCACTCGGAAGCTGCGCTATACATGGTTTATCCTTCACAAACAGGCCAATGGAGAATCCAAACCGTCCCCGTAGAGCCGGGTTCGTTTGAAGACAGAAAGCCACTACCCAAAGCGTGGGCAGGCTTATCTGATAAAGCACTGCAAGACGCTACCGGCATTGACGATGCGATGTTCTGCCATAACGGTTTATTTATTGCAGGCGCACAATCATTTGAAAGCACCATGAAAATGGCACAAATGGCGCTTGAAGAATAGGGCGATTCAGGCAACGCTCCTCTGCAGTGAGACCTTTCTGCAGAGGGGTTTGAATGAACTGGACCCCGCAACTAATCCAAGCTTAAGGCGTCAATCAATCCGCCTTTTTGATATCCTCATACCATTGCTTCATCAAGAGCGCCCTTTGTTTTGTCATTGGCACCATGAGATCTGAGACGTGTCCGGCCCTTATAGCCGTGTAAATTTCCCCCTCTTTGTCCGCATAGATCTTGTCCATCAGTGCAGAGTTGAAAGCCCGCGCTTCATTTCTACTTTTTATCCAAGCCAGTTGGGCCGTTTTTAACGTGTCCTTCTCTGCAGCATTGAGCACTGAGCGCAAGCGGCCATAGTAATAATTGAGTTCTTCATCCCACTCTTGGTAATACCTGACAAAACACGCAACGGCTCCGGACCCTCCGCCGGAAGCATCAAGGCATAATTGTCGCTGAGCGATTATAGACTCCTCAAACAAGGTGGCCTTTTCAAAGCTGCGAAGACTAAGATTATCATCACCGGCAAATAGGTCGCCTGAAAATAATAAAAAAATCACAAAACACATTCGCTTCATTGTAATATCCTTATTTTTATGACTTAAAGTTATTGCATAGTAGCAAGTGATTAACACCTTTAGAACACTTCAGGTCAAGTATTAACGTTCACCTTTTCGGTTGGATGATACTGGTCAGAAACTAAGGTTGATAAGTTAGCGGGACAGTAAAGAGGTCTTACGCTATCTAATAGCTGCATGATAATGATCGTCTACAGAGAAGGTTTTATTAGAGGCTTGGTACTGCAGCGCTAGGTGGTTTGACCTTCTTAACCTCGTACATTTTTTGGTCGGCAATATTGATCAAGTCTTCAATGCTATCACCATGGTTCGGGTAAATGCCCACACCAATACTCGCACCGACTTTTAATTCTCTGCCTTCAATATCCATCGGTTGGCCAATAATTTTGGCGTATTTATTGGCGATACCTTCAACTTTCGGGAGATCTTGTTTGTCTAGAATGAGTCCCATGAGGTATTCATCACCGCCTAAGCGAGACAAATGATCGCCTCTGCGTATGGCCAGCTCAAGGCGTTTTGCGATGATTAACAGGGTTTCATCGCCTGCGTTATGGCCGTATACATCATTGATTTGTTTAAAGCCGTTGAGGTCGATGAATAGAATGACTAAGGCCTTTTCCTGAAGGCGGGCTTTATCAAGCGACTCATTCAGTAGCTTCATCATATAGCGACGGTTTGGGAGTTCGGTCAATGCATCATGGTTCGCCAGATATTGGTTGTCATGTGCTTCTGCTGATTTTTTCTCGTAGGCAAGTTTTAGCGACTGCTGGAGTAAAAAGTTTTCTTTCAGGTATTGATCACGAACGAACTGGGTCACAAATCCAATAATGGATGCACACACCAGAAAAAAGCAGTTAGATAGAAGCGCTGGCAATAAAGAGTCAGTCCCAGCATGTTTAGAAACCTCTACATAGGCATACAGCCCCATGATGCTAAAAGCGCTGAGTGATACCGATAGCAGGCTTAGATAGGCCCACGAAAAAATGGCCATAATGACCAGTATAAGACCTGCAAAATAGATCTCGGATGCCTTGTCTGAGGGGCTGGAGATGAGAATCATTAGGTTTATACTGACACCTGCCAAAAAGTAAGGCGTGACCTGCACAAGGTGATAGTACTTGGAGAATTTGCTGGTAAATGAAAACACGATGGCAAAACTAAAACTCGCCATCACAAATAGTCTTATGACGAAAGCTTCGTATACAACCGATGGTAATGCATAAATATCGATCACAATAAAGGCTGAATATAAGAGTAGCGCCAATACGGACATCACCCGCGTAGATCGTATTTTTTCAGGAGTGAGGTACGACTGATACTCATCTTCCATCGAACTGGGGATATGGGTGGTTTTAAGGGTCATTATATTTTTTATTATTGGGTTTTGAGCCGTAGTATAAAATCCAGAAGCACATTCTTCAGGAATTTCAGATAAAGGGCGCTGTGTTTGCGCCATATTCTCTTTGCCCCACGCCAGCTAATGAATACTTGAATGGAGTGGCGTATCAGCGTAGTGCTCTTGAGGCACTACTAGAGGTGGGAAGTTTAGATCGGTTTAATACGTGATTACCGTGGCAATTGCTTGATCAGCTCCGCAACTTCCAGAGTCTGGATATCATCATCACCAAAGGTCAGCTTGCTGGCTGCTAAGGCTCTTTCATAATAGTCTTTGGCAGTGGCATATTCTTTTTTCATAACGTGCAACGCGCCTAATTGCTTAAAAGTGGCAATAGTCCCCGCATGGTTTAATCGTTTGTATTCCACTTGAGCATTTTGCATGCCTTCGAAGAAACCTTCCTCATCGTCTGGCTTTATATCAACCAGCTTGGTCGATAATGACTGTTCATAATAGTGCTGTGCCTGATCATATTGCTGCTCTGCTTCAGCGATGGTTCCGAGCTTGAAGTAGGTGTGTGCAAGGCTATACGGGCTAACTTTTTTCAGTTGCGTCTTAATGTCTAATGACTTCAGGTAGTGGGCTTTTTCTTCAGCTTTATTACCCGCAAGCGCGTGTAAGCTTGCCATTGCCTCATACATATTGGCGGTTCCAATGGTGATTTCATTGCTATCGCTGATTCTCTGATCTACCAGTGTTTGATAAATGCTTATCGCTTTGTTGTGCTGGCCTTGGATGACGGCTTCTTTTATGGCGAGCTGTTCTTCACTTTTTGACATGTCACCAAAAAAATCGGGATATAAATTACTGACGATGAGTCCGCAAATGACCGTGGCGATAACACCATAAAAGATTATGTTTGATTGGCGGTTTGTCATTTAATCACTACTTCGTTGATATCAGTTGGTGTTCTTCGAGGCTAAATCTTTAGCGAACGGCTTAGTCATACTTTAGGCACAGCGTGTGCAAGCACTAAAATAATCGACCAGTATAAATACTTTGCTCTGACTTCACACCTGATAAAAGCACATCAGCTGTACATCAACATTAGAAGGGGGTTGAGGGTGAAAAATGGGATTTTGGACAAGCATCAGCCTGAGTGTTTGAATTCTTAGGCTGATGCGGATATACGCAAGCGATATAAGATTCTACTGGATTAGTTGGCCCGAGCTCTAGCCATCTCTTGCTGACGAATTCGCTGCTTTTCCCAGTGCGCTTCTCTGGCGCGTTTCTGTTCAATCATTCGCTGCCGCTGGCGTTCTTGGTTTTGCGCAATTTGCAGCTGGCGTTGTTTAGCATAGGCTTCTTGCAAACGTATCTGTTGAAGCTTCGCTTGTTTTCGAAGTTGAACCTGCTGGCGCTGCTGCTGAGTCGCTTGGTGCTTTGCCTGAGCTGCCGCTTGAGTATTAGCAACTTGTGGGGCAGGCCTTGCGGCTTGCCTTGGTGCCGGAGCCGCTCGGGAAGGCACATCATCTAACCACAGCGCAGCATAGGCTTCCTGAGAAATCTCCATAGTCGTTTGTGGCGGGCTTACCGGAGGTCGCTGGGAAATAACAACGGGAGCAGGGGGCGGAGTACTTGGCCTTGCAGCGACCTGAGGCGCAGCTTGCGGTTTTTTCGCGGCCTGAAACGAGTTGTAACCATGTTTTTGCTTTTTGATCAGATTAAAGCGGCTGCCGATAAAGCTAATCATTTCTCGGTTGTTACGGTTATTGATATGCGGCGCGCAAGCCGAAGCGCTACCCATGTAATTAACACGGGAGTTGAGCTTCGCCTCCAAGTCCTGGCAGTCAGTTTTACACGTGCCATAACTGGTTAATAAATCTTGTGCGGTCTGTACATCCTGCGTCAGTGCAGCGGCGTGGCTCCACTCGCAGCTAGTATTATTAGCCTTGGCAGCCACTGAAAACACTAAGCAGGCAGACACGATAAATAGGCGTTTTATCTGATGTTTCATTACGAAACCCCCTTCAGAAAATCAGAATTTTAGAACAAGCTTGGGGATTATGCGTTCCCCTTAGCTTTAGACTATGCCATCGGCCTTGAGCTTAGCAATTATATCAGACGAGTAGCCAAGCCCTTCCAGCACCGAATCGGTGTGTTCGCCAAGCTCTGGCCCTAACCAACGCGTGCCGCCCGGCGTTACGCTCATCTTCGGAACCACACCCGGAATATCGATCGGTGAGCCATCGGGCATAGCATGGCGCTCAATCATGTCACGAGCTCGGTAGTGCGGGTCTTCATAAATATCTTTAGCGGTGTAGATCTTGCTGGCAGGCACTTCGGCTTGCTCCAGCGCATCCAATACGCTGTCGATATCAAACTGCATAGTCCAGTCACTAATGGCCTGATCAATGGCATCGGTATGAATCACGCGGCCATCGTTGTGCTCCATTTCAGGATTATCTGCCATGTCATCACGGCCCATTAAGCACATCAGTCGTTTAAAAATACTGTCGCCATTCGCAGCAATAATCACGTATTCGCCATCCTTGCAGGGATAGGTACTAGAGGGCACGATGCCGGGCAAGCTGGCCCCGCTGCGCTCACGGATAAAGCCTGCTTGGGCATATTCCGGAATCAAGCTTTCCATCACACCAAACACTGACTCATACAGGGCCACATCAATAAACTGACCTTGGCCGGGATGACTTTGCAAGTGATGCATTGCCATCAATGCGCCGATCACGCCATACAGAGAGGAGAGGGTGTCGCCAATGCTAATCCCCGTGCGTACGGGAGGGCGGTCGGGAAAGCCTGCCAGATAGCGCATACCACCAATCGATTCAGCAATTGCCGCAAATCCCGGACGGCTACTGTAAGGGCCGGTCTGGCCATAACCTGAAACACGCACCATAACGAGTGATGGCTTAATCGCGGATAAGGTTTCCCAGCCTAATCCCCATTTTTCCAGCGTGCCGGGGCGGAAGTTCTCAATCACGATATCCGCATCTTTCACCAGATCGCGCACCACTTGCTGGCCTTGTTCGCTGCGTAAGTTGAGGGTGATGGATTTTTTATTGCGGCTGTGAGCGTACCACCAGAGCGAGGTGTCTTTGTGCAGCTTGCGCCATTTACGCAGCGGGTCGCCAGCCTCAGGGGATTCGATTTTGATAACTTCTGCGCCGAATTGCGCGAGGATGGAGGCAGCATAAGGCCCCGCGATCAGCGCACCAAGTTCAAGAACTTTGATATTGCTGAGGGGGCCGTTTGTGCTTGTCTTGCTGTCTGTCATGGGGAATCTCAACGATTAATCATCCCCAGACAATACCTTGTCAGAACCGGTTTGTCATGCCTCGACTGAGGGCATAGCGAGCCGGTAACTGTGTCACATTAGCTAGTCGTTTTAGGACTCTCGCCAGCAGCGACTTGATCCGCTGTCGGCTCCAGTTGTTCAACCGGAACCACGACGCCTTGCTCAACTAACTCTTCATACCAAAGGTCATGATGCTCTTTCGCCCAGTTCGCATCACAAGAGCCGGTCTGCATCGCTTCAAAGGCACCTTCCATGGCAATCGTACCCATGTAAATATGGCCTAATGAACCGGCCATAATACCAACCGCTGAGATGCTGTGTACCCAATGTGCAAAGGTAATATTATTGCGGGTGCGTCCATAGCTGGTGAAGTCCAGAATCTGTGTGAAATCCAGTACTAAACCACTGGTAACGACAATGATTCCAACCAGTACGGCGATCCAATACCAGCCTTTTTCACCGGCATTGTAACGACCTGCCGGAGCGTGTCCGCCAAGCAGTCCACCGCCCTTAACGATCCATTTAAGATCGACCAGCTTTGGAAAGTTGCCCTTCATAAAGGTAAAAGCAAGTACCACTAAAGCAACCGCAAAAGCAGGGCCGGCAAAGTCATGAATGCGCTTCATCAACAGTGTCAGTGGTCCGCCAATTTCTGGGCCAATGTAGGGAATAATTACAAAGCGTCCAAACATTAGCACTGCACCAGTAATTCCCAGTGCCACAAATAAGATCGCCGTAATCCAATGCACATAGCGCTGAAAGCGGGTAAAGCGTTTGATTTTCTGTGTCGAGCGACCGGCTTTGATCTTAATTTTTCCGCGAACCAAGCGGAACAGTAAAATCGCAATAATCGTGAATCCCAACACTTTTGCCGCTAAGGGGATTAACTCGCCCATGCGGAAGTGTCGCCAATCATCCCCGTCCTTATTGACCAGCACGGTGCTATCAATGCCTTTGACCTGTGAGCGTACATCGCCATGGTCTGCGCCTTCACGGCCGCGTACGGCGTTCCAAAGCTCAGCGCCGGGGTCTTGCTGGATTACCGAAGGGCCAGCAGCCTGAGTGATGGTTGGCAGTGTTAGCAGCAGCATCAGGCTTAATAAAAGTATTCGCATACGTATCGCGCTCCTCGCCAGTGTGTATCCAAAATACGAAAAGCCCCCTTGTGCATAACACGCAAGGGGGCCATAGCTTGCCGCTTAGTTGCTTGCGTCAGGCTTCCATTGCTGCACGCCATCCACGCCCGTTGCCCGTCCGCTTAGGGAAGGGTTGGGTTGGAAGTTAGCTTTTTGCTGCAAACGGGTCTGGCTAAAGGCCGCCGCACCGCGATTGATTACGCGGTCACGGTACACATCAGCGACCATATTAGCGTCACCGGCCAGAAGTGCTTTAGTCGAGCACATCTCAGCACACAGTGGCAACTTACCTTCTGCAATACGGTTGCTGCCGTACTTAGTGTACTCAGCCGGGCTCATGTCTTCCTCTTCCGGGCCACCGGCGCAGAAAGTACATTTGTCCATCTTACCGCGCGAAGAGAAAGCGCCGTCGGTAGGGAACTGCGGTGCGCCAAATGGGCAGGCGTAGAAGCAGTAGCCACAACCAATGCAGGTATCTTTATTGTGCAATACGATACCTTCGTCGGTGATTTCAAAACAATCAACCGGGCAAACCGCTGCGCAAGGTGCATCGGAACAATGCATGCAGGCAACGGATAAGGAGCGCTCACCAGGCTCACCATCTTTAATGGTCACTACGCGGCGACGGTTTACACCGACCGGAATCTCGTGCTCATTCTTACAAGCCGTTACACAGGCGTTACATTCAATGCAGCGTTCAGCATCGCAATAAAACTTCATTCTTGCCATGATTTATTCTCCTTAAGCTTTGCTAATACGACACAGGCTACACTTGGTTTCCTGCATTTGGGTGACTGAGTCATAACCATAGGTCATGGCTGTATTGATCGCTTCACCCAAGGCATAAGGGTCAGAACCGGCAGGGTATTTACTGCGCAGGTCTTCACCTTGGAAGTGTCCACCAAAGTGGAATGGAGAGAACGCGACGCCCGCTGCCACACGACGGGTAACCATCGCTTTTACTTTGATCTTGCCGCCTTCCGGACTTTCAATCCACACATCGTCGCCTTCACGAATGCCATTGTTATTCGCATCACGTGGGTTGATCTCAACGAACATGTCTGGCTGTAGTTCTGCCAGCCATGGATTTGAACGGGTCTCATCACCACCCCCTTCATATTCCACCAATCGACCTGAGGTCATAATGATTGGGAAATCTTTCGAGTAGTCTTTACTCTGGATGGAGTTGTAACGAGTCGGCAAACGCCAGAACGATTTACGGTCTTCGTAAGTTGGGTATTGCTCAACCAAGTCACGGCGTGAGGTATAAAGCGGCTCACGGTGAATCGGCACTGGGTCTGGGAAGGTCCATACTTTTACGCGAGCTTTCGCGTTTCCGTAAGGTGCGCAGCCATGCTTAATCGCAACACGCTGAATACCACCGGACAAATCAGTCTTCCAGTTAACGCCAGCTACTTTGTCATCAAAGTCAGATGGGAATCCGGCCTGAGATGCTTCGCCAACCTCTTTGCCTTCATCACTAAGGATGTTGGCAACCTTACCGATTGCACGCTTTTCTTCATTCGTCAGATCATCGGCCCAACCAAGACTAACCAACATCTTGTAGGTGAACTCAGGGTAGCCGTCTTGAATATCTGAGCCCGCTGACCAGGAGTCTTCTGCCAGAATGTTAGTGCCTTCGTATTCCACACCAAAACGTGCACGGAATGGCATTCCACCTTCGGCAACTGTTTTGCTGGTGTCGTACAAGTTACCAGAGCCAGGGTGGTTCATTTCTGGCGTGCCCCAACAAGGCCATGGCAAACCATAAGTATCGCCATCACAAGCGCCACCTTCGGCTTTTAGTGAATCGTAATCGAACGTACCCCAGTTCTGCTGATGCTTCTTCAAACGCTCAGGGCTTTGGCCGGTGTAACCAATCGTCCACATCCCTTTGTTGAATTCGCGGGTAACGTCTTCGATGACGGGCTCATTGCCTTTCACTTCAATGTTCTTAAACAGCTCTTTTTCAAAGCCTAACTTCTTAGCCAGCAGGTACATGATTTCATGGTCTGGCTTAGACTCAAACAGTGGCTCAATGACTTTATCGCGCCATTGGATGGAGCGGTTTGAGGCCGTAACCGAACCCGTAGTTTCAAACTGAGTGGTTGCTGGCAACAGATACACACCATCTTTACGATCGTGCATAACCGCCGTCACGGTTGGGTAAGGATCAACCACGACTAATAAGTCCAGTTTCTCCATTGCGGCTTTCATTTCCACACCACGCGTCTGACTGTTTGGTGCGTGACCCCAGAAGAACATGGCCCGCAGCGCGTCTTTTTGTGCCGTGTTTGCTTTATCCTCTAAGACACCATCAATCCAGCGTGAAACCGGAATACCTTTGGTGAACATGACTGGCTCAGCCTTGTCCGGTAGGTTTCCATCTTCATCCGCGTAGAACTCATTTCCGCTCTTATCGTAAGCGGTGTTATCGAAACGGTCTTTGATCCAATCGAAATCCAGATCCCAAACTCTTGCCCAATGCTTCCAAGAGCCTTCCGCCAAGCCATAGTAGCCCGGCAGCGTGTCAGCTAGTACACCAAGGTCAGTTGCGCCCTGAACGTTATCGTGGCCACGGAAGATATTCGTACCACCACCAGATACACCCATATTACCGAGTGCCAGCTGGAAGGCGCAGTACGCGCGAGTGTTGTTGTTACCAATCGTGTGCTGAGTACCACCCATGCACCAGATAAAGGTACCAGGGCGGTTACGTGCCATGGCTTTTGCTGCGCCATACACTTTTGCTTCTGGTACGCCAGTTACGCGCTCAACTTCTTCCGGCGTCCATTTCATGACTTCGGCTTTTACATCTTCCATACCAAACACGCGCTGGCGGATGAATTCTTTATCTTCCCAACCGTTTTTGAAGATGTGGTACAGCATGCCCCAAACGATGGGCACGTCGGTTCCAGGACGAATTTGCAGGAAGTGATCCGCATGCGCTGCAGTACGGGTAAAGCGAGGGTCGATCACGATTACAGGAGCATTGTTCTCTTCTTTTGCTTTGAAGATATGCTGCATAGAAACCGGATGCGCTTCAGTTGGGTTAGAACCGATGAGCAGAATCGCTTTAGAGTGGTGAATATCGTTGTAGGAGTTGGTCATCGCACCATAACCCCAGGTATTTGCTACCCCGGCAACCGTGGTGGAGTGACAGATACGCGCCTGATGGTCAACGTTGTTTGTGCCCCACATGGCGGCCATTTTACGGAACAGGTAAGCCTGCTCGTTGTTGTGCTTAGCTGAACCTAGCAGGTAAACCGAATCAGGGCCGGACTCTTCACGAATCTTTAACAGCTTGTCACCGATTTCGGAGATCGCTTCTTCCCAAGAGACTTTTTTCCACTTGCCATCAACTAGCTTAGTTGGGTATTTCAGGCGACGCTCACCGTGGCCGTGTTCACGCAGCGTTGCACCTTTAGCACAATGCGCGCCTTGGTTAAACGGGTGATCGAAGGCTGGCTCTTGGCCAGTCCATACGCCACTTTTCACTTCAGCGATAACACCACAACCTACTGAGCAGTGAGTACAAATGGTACGCACTTCCTTGGCTGCGCTGCTAGCGCCTGGAGTGCTTGCAGCTTCTGCTTTACGCATCATGCCTGCGCTCAGCCCGGTACCCAAAATGGCACCACCGGCAGCAGTCAGACTAGAGTTGCGTAAAAATTCGCGGCGATTAAGCATCCAGCCACTACCGGGCATTTTGCACTGCGTGTCCGCATTGGCGTCCTGTTTGGCCGCACTTATTTTTTCTAATTTCATCAGATAATTCCTCGTGGTCGGCTTAGCTGGACAGTGTCCGGTAATAGGCTGCAACGTGATCGGTTACCCGGTAGCCTTTACGTGCTGGCTTTTCCTCTTTGCTTACTTCAATGGTTGGCTCTGGTGAAGCAGTCGCGGTACCGGTGGCGACTAAAGTGGCACCGGCTCCTGCGGCCACACTGCCGCGAAGGAATGCTCTGCGTTTGCTGTCGTGTGCTTCTGGTTTACTCATTAGCTTACTCCTGAATGTCCAGCCCAAAATACTGCTGTTCGAAATTGAAAAAGGCTGCGCCAAAGCGCGCCACTGCCTGATAAAACGATGCGGAATCGGCAGCACTCAGGTCGTCGAAAAAACGACCTAGCCATTTCAGCATATGTTGGGAGAAAAATTGTTGCTGCACATCGGTCGAACGACCTTCTTGTATCAACATGCCCATGACTTCACACAGTGCTGCCACGTGATCTTCCGGCTCTTTTGCCGAAGGGTCGCGCTGATAGCCCAATGCACTTAAATGCTCACGTAACTCACCAAGTGGCTTTTCCATCAGGAAGCCAGTGAGATACCAAGAACCATAAGGCACCACTTCACCGCGCCCCAAGCCGATAAACAAGTCGTGATACTCATCGTCCACCGCGTCCAGATCCGTATGTTCCGCTGCCAGTCCCAGCATCGACATGGCAATGCCTAAGTCGTCGCTTTTCGTGGCCGCATCTTTCAGGGTGGTCGTGTGAGCAATTAGCTCAGCCGTTGGCACGTTCCTTAGCAATGCGCCAAGCAAGGCATAGGTGCCCGCCCGGTACTGTTGTTCCGGTGCTTGTAGTGCAGTTTCATTAATAATGGGAATGGCCACGCTGTGCTCGGCGTTGGCGTCTTCTTGTTGTGCGTTTGTCAAAGTCATTCATTCTCCTCAACTCTCAAATTACTATGCAATCTGAGTGCCAGTATTTTCAGGAAAAAAGTCAGTAATACGGATGATAAGTCGGTAGCTTTTCTCCAATCAATGACGATTTGTCGCAGTCGATGGGTCCGTTATGCCAGGTTGACCCATTGCTTCATCATCTTGAACCACATCAATCACGCGGCAGTCTTCACACATTTTCAGTCGATTCTTGGCGCGCTCGGTCTGGAACATGGCGTGGCCTTGTAATTTACCCAGCATAGTAAGAATCATGCTTTGGCTGGCAAATGGCTTGCGGCAGCTAATGCAGTGGAATGGTTTCTCTTCGTTGAGTAGTACCGGACGATTACGCTTTTCGCGATTGCTGATATACAACGGTTCCAGCGTAATGGCATTTTCAGGGCAACCGGTTTCGCACAAGCCGCATTGCACACAATTAGCCGTGTGTAATTTCAGTACGGGCGAATCGCTACCGCCGCTCAAGGCTTGAGCAGGGCAGACCGTGGCGCAAGCCATACATAAAGTACAGCTGTCTTTATCGACTTTCAGACGACCAAATGGCGCACCTGAAGGGAGTGGGATTTCATCTTCTGGCTGCGGCGCATACTTATATAAATGATCCAGTGCCAAAATCCATTGCTGACGTTTATTGTTCAGGCCGCCTTGCGTCGCGGGTGGGAAGTAGGGCATGGACTCGCCGCCATCTAGTAATTCCTGAAAGTCGTGTGGTTGTGAGTCGCTAGCTACGGGAATCAAGCGAACCGCGCTATCCGGATAACCCAAGCCTGCTATCTGCGTATTGAGAATGCTCAGCTGATGGCGTAGCGCCTGACGCGACACCTTCGGCGTGATGGCATCATCTAGCAGCAATATTTGCGAAGCACCAAAGCTCAGTGCCACCGACCATAAATCAGCACCGGCACTGGCTAATTCTTCCAGTGCAATCGGCAGAATGTTTTCTGGCAACGTGTTGATGTCCACTGCCGTATCGTTGGCGTGGAACAGAATCACTGGCTGCTCGCCACCGGCATCCCGATAGCTTTTTAGCAAGCGACGTAACTGATCAACATAGTGCGCAGGGGAAGGGTAATTATAACGAATCGCGCCGGTCGGGCAGACCGTCGCACAAGTACCGCCACCTTGACATAACTGCGGCTCAACCTTGATGCGTTCGCCAATTGAAATAATGGCTTCGGTTGGGCAGGCATCGATACACAGCGTGCAACCATCCAAACCACTGCGGCTGTGCGCGCAAATATCGGCGTTGTACTCAAAGAATTTGGGCTTAGCAAAACGACCTTCCAATCCACTGATATCTTCCAGCGCTTCGGCAAGCTCTGTTTTAGCGGTGCTGAAATAACCTGGTGGTGGTACTTCGACCGTGAGTAGTGGCGCTTCGCTTAAATCCAGAATCACATCAGCGCTGAGTACTTCTGGCGCGGCATCGGGGTTTTGCGGGTCGCTCAGGCTTAAGCTAAATTGGCCGAGCCAACCTTTAAGGCTGATATCGCGACCTTGCTGTAAGGTGACAATGGATTTCCCCGCGGCAATATCTACCGCTTCAGTCAGTAAAATAGTGGGGTGTAGGCTGTCCGGTAATTGCGTGGCAATCTGCAAGGCTTGTTGGTCACCGATAATTAGCACGCGACCTTGAGAAAAGTACTCCACTTGGCTAGTTGGTGCGGAGTTGAAGTCTTGCAGGGTCTGCATGGCTGTGTCGCGGGCGGTGGCTGGCGTCATATTATTACCTTCGTTTGAGAGAGTTTTTTCTAATGCACGGCGAGCTTCAACCCCCGCCATGTGTTTCATATCACTGGTGACCAGATCGCCACGCGGCACGAAGCTGGTGTAGTCATCATCATAATCATCCAGCCCATCGCGCACATTAAATACGCTGGCTTTAAACATTTTGCGCAAGGCTAGTTTACGCAGCTCGGCGCTAACACCTGAGGACATAAATCCGGTGAAGTCGGAGTTTTCATCCAAGCTCTCAATGGGGGGCATATCCGCATCGGTGAGTGGCGGCGGTGTGGCTGTTTCGCTGGTGTTTAGCTCATCGGAAGATGCTTGGTCGGAGGCTTGTGAGTTAGCCGCAACGTTTTGATCTGAGGAGTGAGGTGTCTGATCAGCCGCGGGGCTATCTTCCGTCGGCGTTGCTGAGCCTGAAGTTGTAGTCCCTTGTGCTTTGGCATCAATCGGCGAAGTGCCATCCTCATTGTCCGCACTAACATTTGTTTTATCTACGGATTGATCCTCCGCTTCATTATCTTCCGGCTTTGTCTCCGTTTTTTTGAGGCGTGCCCAGCGGCTTAAAAAATTTTCATCGTCAGTCTTTTTCATGAGGCGGGTTTCTCGCTGCCATGTTTCCAGTCTTTCAGTTTGCGCTTGAATCGTTTTTCTGGAAAGTAGTTATCAATCATATAACTCTCCATCCACTCATACAGCTCAGCAGGGATTTCAACGGAGTAGGCCTGATCCTCATTTTCCTGATAGGCATGGGCCTCATCGAAACTCATGCTCACTAAAAATGGTTTGGGAATGCCATCTTCCGCCGTGCGCGCAACAATGTAACAGCTGGGGTTGGGAGACATCATATTGTGGTAATAGCTCTCGCACTCGTCACGGTGCAGGCTCACAGTCAAATTGGGATACAGATATTGCTCGATATCGCCATCGGTGTGTAGCAAGGTCATTCCAGTAGCTTCTTGCTTACCGACAATTAAGCCGACAGCGGCCCAGTAAGCGTCTGCCCATCGGCTTACTGAGGGTCGTTTTTCCATAATGACAGAGATCGGAAATTGGGTTTTACTCACCTTGCTATCCTCCTGATTGCTGTGTTCTTTGTTCTTGATTTATTCCTGTGCTCAGGAAGCCCTGAGCAAGTAACGTGCCAGCCACTAGTAGCGCGCTATGCGGTGATAACGCTGTCATCAGTATAGGCTTGATGGTTCATTTTGTCCCAATAGAATAAATAAAGTGTGTCATTCTGATCCGTTAGGCCGATTTTCTCGGAGTGATTCTGGTGTTGATTCCAATAGCACCGCTAAAATTCAGTCCGGCACGATAATTGCTGCACAAACTGAAAAAGACGCAGCCATCAGGAGAAGCGAAATGTCGATAGAAGTTCACGAGCCGTACATGAGTGTGCGTCAGGTTGCGGAATATTTGCATCTGAATGAAAAAAAGGTGTACGAGATGGTCAAAGAGGAGCAGATCCCCGCGACCAAAGTGACCGGAAAATGGCTATTCCCACGTAATCTGGTGGATCGTTGGCTGATCGAATCGGCGCATGGCGGCACCTTAACTGATCGCTTAAATATTGCCGGCAGCGATGACCCTTTATTATACCGCTTAGTGCTGGCTCATACCCATGAAATCAACTCACGCGGCATGGTGAACTACACGCCAACCGGTACGCGGATGGGCTTGCGCTTATTACAGTCGCGCCGCATCGATGCCTGTTGCATGCACTGGGGGCCAAGCGAGGAAAGTAGCCTGCGCCATCCCGCTTTACTCAAACAACACAAGCAGTATCGGCAATGGGTGTTGCTACACTTATTCAAACGCGAACAAGGGATTATGGTGCATCCTGAAGTGATGGCGCAGATTACCGATACCGTGCAGTTATTTGAAGGCGAATGGCAGTGGGTGCAGCGTCAATCTGGCTCGGGTTCACAGCGATTTCTAATGGAAGTACTGGGAAAGTCCGGCAAAAATATTGATGATCTCAATGCCGTGGTGAATGCGCATTCTGAGCATGAAGCGGCCAGCTTAATTGTCATGCGCCAAGCCGATGCCGCACCGGGGCCACGAGCTGCCGCCACAGAAGCAGGGCTGGGCTTTATCAGCTTGGGCTGGGAGTCGTTTGATGTGGCAATGACGCGGGGAATCTGGTTTCGTCATTTATTTCAGGCGCTACTTAAACGCTTGCAATCGGATGAAGCCCAGCGCATGGCGATGTTGCTGCAAGGCTATGATTTGTCAGCCTGCGGGAAGTTAGTTTGGGGCGATGAATAGTTTTGTGAAGCGGCGCTGAACCCGTTATAATCGCGCGATGAATACTCAAGCTCGCGATATCTTCTCGCACCGTAAATACTGGCCGCACAAGTTTGGCCCTGCCACAGAACTACCCATGACTCGTGAAGAGATGGATATTCTGGGATGGGATTCCTGTGACATCATCATTCTCACCGGCGATGCTTATGTCGATCACCCTAGTTTTGGTATGGCTATTATTGGCCGCTTGCTGGAATCGCAAGGCTTTCGCGTGGGCATTATCGCGCAACCGAATTGGCATAACGTTGACGATTTTCAGCGCTTAGGCAAACCTAACCTGTTCTTCGGGGTTGCCTCGGGCAATATGGATTCGATGGTGAATCATTACACCTCCGACCGTAAACGCCGCTCGGATGATGCTTATACGCCTAATGGTGAAGGCTTTAAACGCCCTGATCGTGCGACGATTGTTTACTCGCAGCGCGCCAAAGAAGCGTATAAAGGTGTGCCGGTTGTTATCGGTGGGATTGAAGCCAGCTTACGCCGTATCGCGCAGTATGATTATTGGTCTGAGAAAGTCCGCCGTTCTATTTTGCCAGACTCCAAAGCCGATTTATTGGTATACGGAAATGCTGAGCGCGCGATTGTTGAAGTTGCGCATCGTTTAGCCGGTGGGGACAAAATCACGGACATTACCGATATTCGCGGCACCGCGTTTATGCGCCAAGGCATTCCGGAAGGCTGGACGGTTATCGACTCCACGAGTATTGATGAGCCGGTCACACTGGAGCATCCTGAAGCCAATCCTTATATCGACACGACCAAGCAAAACGATTGCGAAAAAAGCAATACTGATGCGGTAGCCAAGATCGAAAAGGAAAATGAAGGCGCGGCGCAGGTGGTGTTCTTTGACCATCGCCCAAAAAATATTGATCGCGATACCAGTGTTATTCGTCTGCCATCCTATGATCAGGTAGTCGAAGATAAATACCTTTATGCGCATACCTCGCGCGTGTTCCACTTGGAAACCAATCCGGGTAATGCGCGGGCGTTGATTCAGCGTCACGGTAAGCGTGATGTGTGGCTAAACCCGCCGCCGATTCCGCTGAGTATGTCTGAATTCGATAAAGTATTTGAAATGCCGTACACCCGTAAGCCGCACAGCTCGTATGGCGATGCGACGAATCCCGCTTACAATATGATCCGTTTCTCGGTGAATATTATGCGTGGTTGTTTTGGTGGCTGTACGTTCTGCTCGATCACCGAGCATGAAGGGCGGATTATTCAAAGCCGTTCGGAAGATTCTGTCATTCGTGAAGTGGAGACCATCCGCGATACGGTGCCAGGTTTTACCGGTAATATTTCTGACTTGGGTGGCCCGACGGCGAACATGTATCGTCTGGCTTGTAAGAGCCCGAAGATTGAAGCCTCTTGCCGTCGCTTGTCCTGCGTGTTCCCTGGTATTTGTAGCAACCTGAATACCAATCACAAGCCGCTGATTAATTTGTATCGCCGTGCGCGTGCGCTGCCGGGCATTAAGAAAATCTTCATTGCCTCTGGTTTGCGTTATGACTTGGCGGTGGAAGATCCGGAATACGTAAAAGAGCTGGTCACGCATCACGTGGGTGGCTATCTGAAGATCGCTCCAGAGCATACCGAAGCGCAGCCGCTGTCTAAGATGATGAAGCCGGGAATCGGCACTTATGACCGCTTTAAGCAGCTGTTTGATAAGTACTCGGCTGAAGCGGGTAAAGAGCAGTATTTGATTCCGTACTTTATCTCGGCGCATCCGGGAACTACGGATGAAGACATGTTGAATCTGGCGCTGTGGCTGAAGAAAAGTAACTTCCGACCCGACCAGGTACAGGCATTCTTGCCAACACCGATGGCACTGGCTTCGGCGATGTACCACACGGAGTTGAATCCACTTAAGAAAGTTGACCGTAACTCTGAACGTGTAGGCAGTGTGCGTGACTCAGGGCAGCGTCGTTTGCATAAAGCCTTGCTGCGCTACCATGCACCGGAGAACTGGCCGATTATTCGCCAGGCACTAAAAAAGATGGGCCGCGCTGAGTTAATTGGAAACGGTAAGCATCACTTAGTACCCGCTTGGGACCCAGCAACACCACGGGCGAAATCAGATGGCGGAAGCGGTAGCGACTTGCACCACCGGATACGCGGTAAAGCGGGCAAAGGCGCTGCACCCTTTAAGGGAAAAGCAGGTCGCGGCGGTCGCGGTAAAGGCGGCGGTGCACCGGCTGGAAAACGTTAGGTAATTCGCATTCAAACAGCTAAAACCTTATTGCTGGAGTAAATGAAATGGCTTTGATCTCTGCAACAACGCAGTTATATCGCAAGTGCTTATTCGCATGTTTGTTGATAGGTAGTGCAGGGATTAGCTTTTTAGAACCGGCCTACGCGATTGTCGCAGGCGGGGTTCGCTCAGAACCGGTGATCGTCTTTTTTGGTATACCTGCACCGCTGTTGATAGGCTTTATTGTTATCAGTTTAGCGCTGCTGGCAATCTGGCTGATTACCCGCTCGATGATTTTTGCAGTGTTGTTTGCCATCATCGAAATCGGTGGACTTTCGGCAATGGCGAAAAGCGTTGGCTGGGATGTTGTCGAGGCCGATGTGGTTTGCCATATGTATGGGACACTGCCGACGTTTGAGGTAGTTGGTTCGATCTAAAATAGCCCATGTATTATTTTACTGGGCTTTTTTATTGTCTTAATGATTACTTTCCATATTGATAGACCCCGCTATTATTCTCTCCTTTCACTTGGTTTATATTATGTTGATTATCTTTTGAAGGTTATAGACAAGAATGACCCAGAGGCGCGACTCTCATTAAAGAAAGCCATACTCCACTCCGTCAGTTTGCTTTCCTTAAAGTGCTCTATATTCACATCAAAAAAGCCTAAGAACGAATATAAAATAACCAATTCGACACAGTTTGAAGATATTGAAACATGGAAGTTGATGGAAGCTTTATGTCTGTTATCAATACTGTTGAAGGCTGATGAGGTTTGGAGTAAAGAGGTATGTAATGTGTTCGGAAAAACAGGGCCAATTCATATTTCAGAAGATAATGAAGATAGGTATTTGTGGGCACAAGCTCCTATAAATGGGGAAATTACAGCCATGAAAAGTATTCCAGATCTCGTTGTAACTAATGATTCTGACTTACCCTCCGTATCTAATGTTCTACGCATAATAGAATGCAAGAGTGGAAAAAAGGTAGGTGCTCCAATGATACGAGCGGAGTTTGGGAAGGCTTATGACTTGAAAGTATCATCATATCTTATTTGGTCTTTTATCACGCCCAGCGAGGTTGTAACTCAAGGGGCGAGAGGGTTGGGGCTAGATATTGAGGCGCTAGGTTTTGATACAGATATGAGAGACGAGTTGATCCAAAATCCAGAGTTACTCGTTTATCATGTTGCTAACGCGCTAGAAGTTTCAAGGAAGGAGTCCCGAATGCTTCAGGAGTTAGCTTCATCTATGCAGCAGGTGAATAATAAGTTTCCGTCTCTGTCTTCTGAGTAATTCTTGTTTTTCGTCGATGATATCTACTTTGCAGCTAAGGATGGGTAGATACACAGTTCAATTTTCAGTCTCGATGTATTAGCCACGGAGCTCAGAAAACTTTTCCCGCCATCGAACACTACGCTCAGCATCTCGCGCTTCATAAACCTCAATAGCAGTTGGCAGATCCAGCTCAAAGGTAGCTTCCAGATCTTCACTCAACGCAGTGATTCGCATGGTATACCAAGCGGTCACACCACCCGGCGGCGCTGATTCAAAGCGCGGATAAACCGGATTTACCCGATCGCCAGTCAACCAGTCAACCAGTCATTGGCAAGCGCAGGGCCAAGCACCATCGCCCGCGCAATCCCAACCATATCCACCGCTCCACTAGCGACTGCATCAACCGTCTGCTGATACGTTTTAAAACCACCCGTTGCCATCACGGGTATAGTCGTTAGCTTTTTCGCACGCGCTGCAAACTCAGTAAAATAAGCACCGTCACTTGAGCTATCAGAGCCGGCCTTAGCTCCGGGGAAGTAAGTCCCGCCACTAACATCAATCAAATCCACCGAGGTTTGGTCAATCAGGCGTACAGCTTCCAGCGCATCATCCTCAGTCAATCCACCATCTAATTGATCGGTCGAATTGATCCTAACCCCAATAGGAAAAGCTGGGCCAACAGCACTTCGTACCGCATTAATGATTTCGATCAGCAAGCGAGTACGATTCTCAACCGAGCCACCATAATGATCAGTGCGCAGATTAAATAAGGGAGATAAAAACTGGCTCAGTAAAAACCATGACCCGCATGAATCTGAACCCCACCAAATCCCGCACGCTGTGCGATCAAAGAAGCATTTGCATACATCATAGGCAACTCGTGGATTTCATCAATCGACAAACCTTCACATTGAAGCCCTTTAACATCAAGCGCTGATGGCCCCTTAGCGTGGCTAACTGGTGCGTGAGCCAATGCGCCAGCATGACCAAGCTGCGGCCAAATGTGAGCACCATTAATTGCCGCTCGTTGCGCTAAAGCTTGAATGGCTTGCTGATCAACCTGCGCATCGAACACCAAATTTCCCGGTTTCTCCGGATAGCGCGGATCGATTTGCACCTCACCAATTAACGACAATGCAACGCCACCTTCCGCCCATCTTTTATAAAGCCGAATCTGAGCCTCAGTTGGATTTCCCACGCCATCACCTAAAGAATCAGACATCGGCGATTTAACCAAGCGATTCTTCAAAACCACTCCACAAGGAAGCTCCAAAGGCGATTGCAATAACTTCATAAAAAAGAGTCCTGTAGATTGAGCTTAGGTTTATTGAGGGCAGGGATAGTTAACCCACCACTGATTCCCCATACTGAGATCCACCACAGCCATTAGCAAGCTGTTCCATTGTTCTTGTGTAACCAACATAACCAAGTACTCAAACCTCGCAGCACCCACCCAACAAGGCCAATTGCTCCATTAAACAAGCGCCTTACGACGTAGGAGTTGAAGCGTTTTCATGGAACAATTGGCCGCCCCCAAAAACCTTATGATTTGCTAACTGTCCTAAAACACTTAAAATATAGCAACACTAAAACCCCGTCTAATTGACAACCAAACGACATCACACAGGAAGTACCCAATCATGAACATCAAACGTGCTTTTGCCGCTGCTAGTATCAGTCTTGCACTCACCGGCGTCGCGCAGGCCGACATTGTGGTCTCGTCCAAGATCGACACCGAAGGCGGCTTGCTTGGCAATGTCATCGCGCTTGCCTTAGAGGATGCCGGCTTACCCGTAGAGCGTCGCTTGCAATTGGGCGGCACACAGGTTGTGCGTGAAGCTTTGCTGGCTGACCAGATTGACATCTATCCTGAATACACCGGTAACGCGGCGTTCTTCTTCAATGAAGCCGATAGCCCAATCTGGAAAGACGCCAAAGCCGCTTATGAGCGCGCTGCGGAATTGGATGCTGAGAAAAACAAACTGACATGGCTGCAATCTGCACCTGCCAATAACACTTGGGCCATTGCCCTGACCGGTAAAGTCGCCGAAGAAAACAAGCTGACCACCATGTCTGAATTTGGGGCTTGGGTTGCGAGCGGTGGTGAAGTGAAGCTGGCCGCATCGACTGAATTTGTTTCCTCGCCTGCGGTACTGCCCGCGATGCAGGACGCTTACAAGTTTAAGCTAACACCCGACCAAACCGTTGTGCTGTCAGGTGGCGATACGGCGGCAACGATTCAAGCAGCAGCGCGCGGAACTTCCGGCGTGAATGCGGCCATGGCTTATGGTACTGACGGTGGCGTTGGTGCAACGGGCTTGGTAGTGATGGCGGATGATAAGGGAGTGCAGCCGGTTTACGAGCCTGCGCCAGTGGTTCGCGATGCGGTATTAAAAGAATACCCATCAATTGCTGAAGTGCTGAATCCAATCTTCGCTGAGCTGGATATGGCGACGTTGCAAAAGCTGAATGGTCGCATCCAAGTCGGTGGCGAACCAGCTGAAGCCGTGGCTCGCGACTACCTTACTCAAACTGGCGTGCTGGACTAATCGCGGCGCTCATGCCGGTGCGTGCCGCAGGTCCTCGCGTATCCGCGCAGGGCCTGCTGCTCGCAGTGCTTGGATTTGCCGCGCTGCTTGCGCCGTTTATGACATTGGCAGCCAATCGTATTGTCGCAGGTGAGGGCATCAACGCTTGGCAGCTTGCAGGGCCGGAGGTGACATTCCTTGGGGTGATTGCGGTTGTGGCCGGTTTGGTTCTTGGCATCTTTGCCGCGTGGCCACGTGTGCGGTTGGTGGGTGCCGCCTTAGGGTTGACCGGTTTAGTCTGGCTGCTTTCCCAAAGTGCGCCGCAGCTACTAGAGGCGGCTGGGAGTTATGCTCGGGTTTCTCCAGGCTTAGGCTTCTGGTGCCTGTTAGCCGTTCTGATTTTGCTGATGGCTGATGCTTTGACTAGCCTGTCACCGGGGCCATTCGCACGGATTGGTTTATTGCTGGCGATGTTGTGTTTACTGGCCATTGTGCTAAGTTCTGGTCTGCTTTCCGACCTTTCGATTATGCAGGAATATGCCAGTCGCAAAGCCGCTTTTGGTGATGCTGCGCTTCGACACCTTAGTCTTGCCTTTGGCTCTTTAGCCGCAGCAACTGTTATTGGTATTCCGCTTGGTATTCTCTGTTATCACGGCGAGAGGCTGCGCAAAATAGTACTTCCCGTATTGAGCTTCTTGCAAACCATTCCATCGCTGGCGATGTTCGGCATTATGATTCCTTTGTTGGGCTGGGTCGCTAATACTTATCCGGCGGCCAAGGCGATGGGAATTGCCGGAGTGGGCTTTGCACCGGCTTTTCTAGCCTTGATGCTCTACTCATTGTTACCCGTTGTGGCGAATATGGTGGCTGGACTACAAAGCACCCCAGAGAAAGCTCGCGATGCCGCGCGCGGAATGGGGATGACGGTATGGCAGCGGCTGATTCACGTTGAATTGCCGCTGGGTTTGCCGGTGATTCTTGCCGGACTGCGTATCGCTTTAGTGCAAAACATCGGGCTGGTGGTGATTGCCGGATTAATTGGCGGCGGCGGCTTTGGCTCCTTTGTGTTTCAAGGGCTGAATCAGACAGCCACCGACCTGATACTACTGGGCGCATTACCCACCGTAGCGCTGGCACTCATCGCCGCAATTCTTATGGATGTACTGGTCGAGCTGACCAAACCGACATCAAGGAAAGCCTCATGATCGAGATCGACAAGATAAGCAAACGCTATGATGGCAAGCCAGCGGTAGATGCGGTGTCGATGACGGTAGAGACGGCTTCCATTACCGTAATCGTTGGGACTTCCGGTTCAGGTAAAACAACCCTACTGCGGATGATTAATCGCCTAGTCGAGCCAAGCTCCGGCGACGTACGCATTAATGGCGAATCAATCCATGCAGTATCAAAAACGGCTTTGCGGCGGCGCATCGGTTATGCCATTCAAGGTCATGGTTTATTTCCGCATTACACTGTCGGGCGCAATATTGGGACGGTGCCAACACTGCTAGGCTGGCCTCAAGACAAAATCAATGCGCGTGTAGATGAGTTATTAGATCTGTTTTCAATGGAGGCCAGTCAGTTTCGCGATCGCTATCCCGCTGAGTTATCGGGCGGTCAGCAGCAACGGGTAGGGGTGGCACGTGCGCTTGCCTCGCGACCTGATCTGCTACTGATGGACGAACCCTTCGGCGCACTCGACCCCATCATTCGGGCAAGGGCGCAGGAAGATCTCCGACGTATACAACGCACACTCGGCTCGACCATTATGCTAGTCACTCATGATATGGAAGAAGCCATTCAACTTGGCGACCGGGTCGCGGTGATGGATGCCGGGAAGCTAGTGCAATACGGCACACCCGCCGAAATCATCCAACAACCTGCCACCGAATTTGTAGCAAATATGGTGGGCGGCGTAGAGCGGCCATTGCGACTTTTATCACTGTATCCGGTCTCTGATATTGTTGAGGAAGGAGCTGCAGACGGTGAACCGCTGGAGGCGAATACTAGTCTGCGTGATGCGCTTTCAATTTGCTTGTGGATGGGGAGGGAGGCACTGCCTGTGGTGAAAGAGGGCGTGCTTTTAGGTCGGGTCACCTTAGATGCCATCCGCGCCCGCGCTGAAGGTCCAAAATGAAATTGGCGACAATATTTCGGGCGGCGCTGGTTGCACTGCTATTAGCACTGGTACTCAAGCCGACGTGGTTTACCTGGGCTTTTGCACCCTTTGCGCCGGCTAATGGCCCGATTATTTATGAACGAGCATCGCTGCTCTCGCTGTCACTTAGCCACCTTGGCTTGGTAGTACTAGCCTCCAGTGTGGCAACATTAGTCGCGGTAGCTTTAGCCATTTTAGTCACCCGTCCAGCGGGCGCAGCATTTTTACCCTTATCGCGCACCATTACCAATATGGGGCAAACCTTTCCACCCGTTGCCGTACTGGCATTAACGGTACCCGCATTAGGCTTTGGCGCAGGTCCAACCTTAGTGGCACTGTTTCTCTACGGCCTGTTGCCAATCTTCGAAAATGCAATCACCGGATTCTCAACCCTACCTCCAGCAACCATGGAAGCCGCCCGAGGGCTCGGCCTAAGCCGCTGGCAACGACTCACCCGAGTCGAACTACCACTCGCGATGCCCGTTATCCTAACCGGCATCCGCCTATCCGTAGTCATTGCCCTAGGCACCGCGACCATCGGCTCAACCGTCGCCGCCAGAACACTCGGTGAAGTCATCATCGCCGGACTACTCACAAACAACACCGCCTACGTACTACAAGGCGGCCTAATCGTAGGCCTCTTCGCCGTACTTATCTACGACAGCCTAGTCCAACTAGAAGCCAAACTAGTCCAAAAATACTCCAACTCAAACGCTCACTCAAAAACATAAAAGGTGTTTAATCAATTAGACGAAAATAGCAGCCATTCCACGTGCTGATTAACTAAAGAACAAGGCCTTGTACTTAACTAGGTATACCATGACAAACATCGCACTCAACTAGGTAGAACAACTAGGTCGAATGAGCCACTTAACCATCAGCCATTCACATCACAAGGCTAATTATTCCATTAAAAAAGCGCCTTACGACGCAGGAGTTGAAGCGTTTTCATGGAATAATTAGCCGACCCACCAACTGCTAACTTAAACGAGGAGCCGGAAAACATGACTCAAAAAACCTTCAACTGGGGCATTATCGCGCCAGGCAGAATCGCCAGAACATTTGCCAAAGGCCTAAGCGTTATCGACGATGCAACTCTGTATGCCGTAGCCAGCTCAGACCAATCTCGCGCTAAAGCCTTTGCTGATGAATTTGGCGGCGCAGAGCAAGTGTATGGCAGTTACGATGAGTTAATTGCCGACCCTAATGTCGATGGTATTTACATCGCTAATCCTCACCGCTATCACTACGATTGCGTGGAGCGCTGCCTAAATGCAGGCAAGCCAGTATTATGTGAAAAACCACTCACAGTGACCGCTGCTGAAAGTGAGCGTTTATTAGCGCTGGCAGAGTCAAACGGCGTATTTTTGATGGAAGCTTTGTGGTCTCGTTTCTTGCCGGTTTGGCAGCAGGTTAAGCAGTGGTTAGAGGCGGGCTTGATTGGTGATGTGCGCATCATTAACTGCACGTTTGGTTTTAATATCTCACGCAATACTGGCGATCGCTTATTAAATCTGAAGCTTGCGGGTGGTGTCTTGTTGGATATGGGCGTCTATTGTGTAGCGATGTCGCAATTTGTGATGGGGCGCGACCCTGAGCGCATTCTGGCTGATGGCATTGTGGGTGAAACTGGCGTTGATGAGCGCAGCTCCGCACTGCTAAATTATGGCGGACCGGTAAGTATGATGACCTCAAACTTTCAGGCGCAAACGGCGAATAATTTTGTGATTTCTGGTACTCATGGCTCGATTACGGTTGATGCTGAGTTTTGGGCGGCTAAGCGCGCGACGTTGACGGTTAATGGTGAGGTGACTGTTTTTGAAGGGCCATTCAGAGCATCAGGCTTTGAGTATCAAACCGAAGAAGCAATGCGCTGTATTCGGGCAGGGACGCTACAAAGTGAGGTGATTCCATGGCGCGATACCTTGGGGAATATGCGCACCATGGATGAAATGTTGACTCAGATTGGTGTGGAGTATCCGTTTAGCCCCAGATCTTAGTGAAAGCTTTGGGGCAGGTAATTGATCTCATTTACTGAGTCTAGTTTTGCTAGTTGTCTTTTTCTAACTTAGAGGTCTGTTAAGTGACCCGTTTTGATCCAGACCTTAGCGCCATCAGCACCTGCCTGAAAGCTTGCTTTCTCATCTGCTTTTTCGCTTGGAGGTAGGCGTAACCATGAGTTTTTGACCAACTCATCGCTGGACTCCTTAAAGCTGCCGTTAAGTACAAATAACTCAGCGCCGCCATCGGTGATTAGCTCAATGGTTGTGCCAGCATCCCAATACTCGATACGCACATTTTCATACTGATCTTTGTAGAGAGGAGTGACCCGAACACCTTGGCGATTACGGTCAGGCACGCTATCAATTTTATTGGTGTCAATCTGTACAAAGGTGCGGTCATCGGCTTGGAATTGCCCCAGCTTAACCATAATCACGCAACCGGGCTCTGAGCCTGGTTGGTGGCGCGAGGTTGGGGGATTACGTACATAGGAGCCTGCTGGCCAGTGGCCGTAATCATCCTGAAATACACCGTCGAGCACCACAAATTCTTCGCCGGTGTCATGCGTGTGTGGCGAAAAATGGCTACCAGGCGCATAGCGAACCACGGTTGTGACGCGCTCATCATTAGCGCCCACACGATCTAAACGGCGACGGTCGACTCCGGCCATTGGCGAGCTTTCCCAAGCCAGCGTGTCGGAGTGCACAAGGACACGTTTTGAAAAATCGTCGTTTACGTTCATGATCGGACCTTAATTATCGTTAAATTTGTGTGTATGAGACGCATGATATTCCAATTCAGTGCGATACTCTAAATCCGGCGGAATCTATGCCGGTAATTATTTTGATGGCTGGATAAGCGTTTGACTGTGTGCAGCCATTTCCACCAGAACTAAATCTATTTAATGGAGTGTTAATCATGAATGTTAGCGGCAAAAAAGCCATTGTATTTGGCGGTACCTCGGGTATTGGTTTGGCAGCGGTTCAACAGTTGGCTGCGAAGGGCGCAGAGGTGATTGCGGTCAGCCGTAATCCGGATAAAGCCGGTGAGATGCCAGCAAATGTCACTCTGAAACAGTGCGATGTACTGGATCGCGAAGCGCTACAAGCGCTGTTTAGCGAGTTGGCTCCATTTGATATTTTGGTGAGCGCTGCAACCGGTGGCGGACGCGCATTCGGGCCATTCGCAGAGATGGATATGGATGGGTATAAAGCGTCGTTTGATAAGCTTTGGGGCTATACCAATGTCGTGCGTTTTGGTTTGGAGCACTTGAGTGATTCCGGCGTGATCGTAGTGGTTAGTGGCACGCCAGCACGTTATTGCAATCCTGGGCAAATTGCGTTGTCCTCGGTTGGTGGCGCGGTTGAGGCCATGGTGCGTGGCGTGGCGAAAGAGATTAAACCGAAGCGAATCAATGCAATGTCGCCGGGCTTAATCGATACGCCGATGGTGAGTTTAGAAGGTGAGGCGCGCGAGGCACATTACAATAAACTGACCGCTAAGAACCTGATTCCGCGAGCGGGTACGCCAGATGAAGCCGCTCATGGCATCATGTTCCTGATTGAGAATGACTTTGTGACCGGCTCAGTTGTGGATGTTGATGGCGGCTTGCTGCTGTCATAAGCGTTAGGTGAAACGTGGGTGTGTTGCTGTCGTTACTAACACCATCTTAGGGGGGGGGCGTTTAGTCAGTAGCACGCTCAGTTTGGCAATTCCAGCAGCTTTCAAAGGCTGCACCATTGGGTTCTTGGCAGTGGCTACATATCCAGTCCGGACCGCTGATTTTCTCGGTTAATACCTGCAAAACACTCATTGCTTCATCGTAGTGTGCTTCATCTAAAACCCAAAGCTCGGGCCACGTTTCTGCTGGCACTAAATCGCCTGCGGCACCGGATGCGAATTCATTTTTTAGAACTGTTTCGATGTTTTTTAGAGAAAGCATGTTTCTAGCGTTTTCGACGAGCACTTTGTTTTCGTGGGTGTAGACGAGTTTCATGGTGGGTGATTACCGAGGTTGGGGAAAGTTATTTTAGCACTGTTGGGAAGGAGTGTGGATTGGTGGGATATTGTTGGTGGGGAATTGCTAAATAGATTTGAATATTAAGAGTGATTAAATTCGTAGTAAATATGTTATGTTAAATAATAGGGCCAAATCATTTCTACCTGCAACAAGTGCTTCGGTTGAATAGGGCGATGCACTGTAAGTGTGTTTAATGTTCAATACCCAGCTTTCCGGAATATTGATGTATACGACTAAAAAAGCCACCCCAAAAAACAGGGTGGCTCAATTCAGCATTTGATTAAATACTGCCTATCGCAATTTACTCACCGCGAACTGGCAATTTCAACTCGCCCAAGCTATTCAGGTAAGTGGCATCAAAGTTTTCACGGTCATACACTGGGAAATCAACCGGACGGTCACGGAAGCTTTTCATTGGCTGGCCCATATTACGCAGACCACGCTCACGCTGACGACGCACCTTCTTAAAGTCAACTTCAATCGGAATCAGTTCTTCTTCAACCGATGCCTGATGCAGAATACGACCACTCGGGCTAACCACCAACGAACGACCATTTCCGCCAGCACCCAAGCCATTGATATGGAACATATAAGTCTGGAACATCGCCGCATTGGCTTGAGCAATCACCAGATCCATATCGCGATCAATAAAGTGTGCCAGTACCGGGCTAATAATCACCTCAGCACCCATGGTCGTTAGGGTACGGTTGATCTCTGGGAACCACACGTCATAGCAAATGTTCAGGCCAATACGACCCACGTCAGGCACATCAAATACGCAGAACTCAGTACCCGGAGTCACGCCTTTTTCATACGGCGTAAATGGGAACATTTTGCGGTAGCGCGTAACGATCTCACCGGCTGGGTTAATGACTGGCGCTGTGTTGTAAACCAGTTCTCCTTGCTTCTCAAAGTAAGAGCCCGGAATCAGCCAAACACCATGCTTTAGTGCGATTTCCTGACAAGCCGTTTCATAAGGGCCGCCCATTTCTTCAGCCGTGGCGTGGATTGGGCCAGAAGCCGCCAGCTCACTGAACACAACCATCTGAGTCCAAGGGTAGATGTACATCAGCAGCTCTACTTTTTGCTTCAAATGCTCAATGTTGTTCTGAGTTGTGATGTGCGTTTGGATTCCTGCAATAGCGAAATTTGACATATAAAGCTTACTCCAATGATTGTCTTAAAGTTAGTTGTGCCACGAGGTTGCAAACCCGCGCCAACTTCTTTTTATTAATTGCACCACCTCTGGCGTGAGATAACTTTCAGCGCCCCAGAGGTTCTCTTCGGATAAATTCTCATCGTTCGCTGGCGCTACCTGAGGCGCTGCCGCGACGGCTGCAGCGTGTTGCTCACCATAGTGCTCACCGACGATGCTGGTGTTGCTATATTTGACCAGTTGGCTGCGGGCGGTGAAATGCTCGAAACTCTGCGTCAGGGGTTGATGACCTGGCCACAACAGCTCCATGTTGCCGGTCATCGGGCGGTACAGTGCGGTAAACACGGTACCAAATCCTTTATCGTAGCCACGTCGAAACACGGGCTCACTTAAAAAACGTTGCTTTAAACTATCTTCATTTTGCGGAAGCCCTAAAAAGTGCTTTAGAATTTCAGCGCGTTCCAGTGTTTGAGACATTCGCGCATGCGCTGGCCACTCATTTCCTAGCTGATGGTTAGTGGTAAATGGTTTGCGGTCGATAATCACAGGGCGATCTGGCGACATAAATACGGTTGCTAAGGTGCCGGCCTTATCCACCAACGTCAGGTTGTAGGACATGTGCGAGGGGATATTACGCAATATCTCCAGCGCATCCTGCGTATCCCGTGCCATTTCCAGCACATAGCGCATAATCAATGGAATACCGAAGCCTTTACCCGCCGCCGCCCGACCGCCGAAGGTCAGTGAGATGGCTAGTCCAGCATCATTCATGCCATCAGATAAGCCTGACATGCCTTCGACCATACCCATTACCCGTCGGTTGCCGGTCCAGTTTGTTGAGTACAGGGTTGCTTCGTTTAGTCTTGGGTCAAGGTCGTAGTTTCGAATCAGTAAAGGGCCGTTATTAACATCGTTTAACACCGCTTGTGAGCAGTTCACCAAATAACGCGGTGGCGTCCAGAAGCTTAAGAAGCGGGCCGTTAAGGGGTCACCGTTTATCAGTTCTAGCTGTTTTTCCCAGATAGGGTGATACTCTGGCACATGGCGTTTAAGCGCTCGCTCGCAGAGCGTTAAATCGGGAGTTGCTTCACCGATACGCTCAAGAAACCATTGTCGCCAACCCGGCGCACCGTGATTGAACACCGTTTTCCAGGCTTCACCGGGTTCATTTTCTTTTAACGATCGGAATGCAAGTTGCATGCTGGCTCCTTGAGTATTTGTATGATGCGGTATGGAAGTTCAATGACAAACTTTACATCATGGGTCATAATGTATTCCTGAAATCCTCAGTTGTCTACTAAACGGAGTGAAATAATTTATGGCACCTCTACCTTTGTACACAGAAAACGGTGTTTTTGTGCGTCAATCCGATCTCGCCGAGTTACAGGCGCAGTATCGAATAGCTGAATATCCCATTGTGTGGCGCATTCCAAGAATGACGCAGGGTGGGGGCTTTGGGGATTACAGCAAACACCCGCATGCATGGGGTGTAAAATTTAAGGTAGACGGACAGTGGGCGACAGTAATTAGTGCCCGGGGATTGACCCGCGAGTGGTCGTGTTTGGATAAGCTGGAGCGCTGGTTTAGAGTACAAGGATTTCAGAGTTTCTGGCTCGAAAATAATTTAGACCCGGTGGGTGAAGCGGCGTCAGGTAATAATGGCCTGACGCCCGACATATCACTTAAGTAGTGAGTTTAGAACCACTTAGTTGAGGTATAGCCGTCTGGAATCACCGTGGTGTCATCTGGCTCAAGTGGCACAATTTTAAACTGTGACTTGATGCCCGCATTCCAGGCTTTAGCCCGTGGGAATAGCTCACGGTCAGCGGTCTGCATCCGTCCACGCGCAATCAATACGCCCAAATCAGCACCGTGATAGCTGTAATCACCTTCGGCATACACGCGCATATAGAACGCTTCATCTTCGTGAGTCACACTGGTGACCTGTTGTGCGCGACGACCGAACTCAATGTGTCCGTCCTCATGCATAGTCCAGATACCAGATGCCGGTGCTTGTGTGATCAGTCCAACTTCATCCTCAGTTTGCTTAAGGATTAACTGACTCCAGTTGTCATAGTCGCGCCAGCGGGCTTGCACATTGTGCAGGCTCAAGTCGTAGTCGACATCCAGGAATTCCAACAGGTGGAACAGGAATAATGGCAATCCACCATAGGTCGTAGTGATCAGATTGGTCATTGGCGATGCGCCACTGATGCGTGGATTTACTTCACCCAAGTACACATCATTGGTATCGGTATCGACCAGGAAGTCAAAACAGAACACGCCTTTATAGCCTTCCTGCCACAAACGATCACCCAACTTGCGGGCCATCTTCTGTACCTTGTTAACAATTTTGCGATCCAGCAGATTGTGCGACACATCGTTTCCACACCAGCCGCCTTTATAAGGAGTGATTTCCTCAAAGCCGGTAATGTCGGTCATCACTGGACCAACCAGTGTGCCGTGGCGGGTTGCACAGGCTTCTACCGTGCCCGGCAAGTGGTTAATGCGCTTCATGATCTTCAGATCTTGCCCACGCATTTTCGACGCGTAGCGATCCCAGTCTTCTTCACTGCTGATAAAGAAAGTAGTACGGCCAGAGTCACCATAAGGGGTTTGAACCACCAAATCGCTGCCTAGCTCAGCTTCTTCTGCCAGCTTGCACAGTGTTTCATAGTCATCGGCTTCGGCTAGGATGTTTGGAGCACTGGCAACGCCGGCTTCATTACCTAAGCGCGTGGTTTCCATTTTGGAGTCGATGCGCGTGCGAAGCGATTCCGGAGGCAGGGCAATCTCTAAGCCTAGCTTAGCTGCCAGCTCTTCGGTTTCCTCGTCGAACATTACGAACAGGGCTTTACCGCCGCCGCCATTGGCTTCGACGCGTGCTTTAAACTCTGGGTGTCCCAATAAGTAATTGGCCACATCTTCCATCGATTTAAAGTCTTGATAGCCTTGGTCTGATGGTACAAGCACATCACGGTGCCCGCCGGCAAAGGTATCAAAGTAGTTTATATATTCGAAATTACCAACCCATTGCTCGATACCCAATAAACTGAATGGGGTTGGGGAGATGAAGTAGATCGGTGTGGTGTTCTTTCTGAGATATTCAAGAATTTCAGATATATTTTTGAGTTTAACTTTCGCTTTTTCACTCATCGAGTGTAATCCTCCAATGATCAATTTCTAGGTCGCATCAGCTCGCCATAGCGCAATCTCTGGAAATGCCACCACCAGCGCCGGGCCGATCATCTGCAGAATATTAGGGGTATACATGGAAGGCGACAATCCGAACTGTTGCCAGTGCCTCCGATTACGATCTTTCACTATCGATAATGAATGAAAGCAGGCCAGTAATCAACGGGCGCGCGGGATTCTGTCAGTTTATTAGCGCAAAGCTGATCTAGGTCAGTCGAAATAGAGACGAAAAAGCCCTGCTCGAAGTGGGCAGGGCTTGATCGTTAGAAGCGTGGAGTAGCGATTTTGTTTATGTAGCCGCTCTTTGCGCCAGACGTGCAGCCAGTAACTGCCTCACGCCGCCGATATTCAGTAAATATCCCGCTGCGCCATAAGCCGCTAAACCAAGCATCAATTGCAGGAATAGCCAATGCCAGCCGCGTAGATCTTTCACCCAGTATAGGCAAGCGCCCATCACCAGCGTCGCGATAACAATCTTGATCACATCCCGACTTGGAAACGGAATTGGGAAGACTTTTTTCCCGAGATAGAAGCCTAAGCCACTGCTAATCATAAATGACAGTAGCGTGGCGATGGCCGCGCCAAACATGCCCATGCGTGGGATTAAAATTAAATTCAAAATAATATTAACGACTGCGGTAAACGCCGCAATTTTGAAAATACCGAAGTTGCTGTTACCCAATTGGAAAGGTAAGTGAGCATAGAATGCACCCAGTCCCATAAAGAAAATCGCGCTGGCGACCCATGGCAGTAGCATCTTAACGGACGCCTGATATTCCTCGCCGATCAACAGATCAACCAAGCCTGGGCCAACTAAGGACAAGCCCATGACGGCAGGAATCGAAATTCCCAAGAGTAGAATGACGTAGGTATTAAAGTATTCCAGCGCCGCTTGCTTGCCCTTGGTATCCAGCAGTTTCACGATCATCGGATAGGCCGCAAGGTTTACCGCATTCATAATCATTAGGATGGAGTTACCGGCTAAGTCGTAACCTACTGCGTATTTACCCGCTTCGGCTTCACCCGACATCCACGCTAACATATAACGGTCAGACACATTCGCAATTTCATCCATAAAGAAAGATGCAGCTAGCGGTGTGCCATACATTAACAGCTTGCCAGTAAGCTCAGGGGAATAGGTGGAGCGGTCAAACAAGGCCCAGCTTTTAGCGCTAATTAACAATGCTGGTGCCAGCATACCGCAAGCCACACCAAGTACCACACCAACAGGGCCAAAGCCTAAGTAAGCCATTAAGCCGCCAATGGAAAGGGCGAGTATCGAATAACTGATGGTCATTAGTGCATAGCTATTGGGCCGCATTTGTGCTGAGAGCATCTGTTGTCCGACGGTGAGCGTGGCAAATCCGGTTAATAGCAGTAAGCCTGCCAATATGGGTAAGGCCCACTGCATGCCAGCAATGGCAATGGCCAGTGCGGTACAAATCAGCACCGGTATGCTTAGCCGGAAATAGAGCACGCCGAGGGTCGACACAAAGCTAGTATCGGTATACGTGCCGCCAGGCCAAAATCGCATTAGGCCAACAGGCAGCCAGTTATAAATAGCGCTGTGCAGAAATAATGCTGCTGAGAAAATCAGCGTGTAAATCCCGTATTCTGAGGGGGTAAGCAAGTGCGTATAGACAGCCAGAGCGCTAAACGCCATCAAGCCGGGTATCGTTTTGGCTAGTATGTAGATACCGCTATTTTTTAATAACATGCAGAGTTCTCGTTGGGTACTTGCGACGATCCATAATAATGAGTGTCAGAATGCCTTGAGTATCGGCTGAATTTTAATTGTTGTGATGACTCAATTTACTGGCATTTAACCTAGCCAGTTTAGCCGGAATTTGCGATTTATTAGACAAACTCAGGATAGAGGCGGGTATATACCCGAAGGATGGTCTAAGCTAAAGATCGTGACTATTTAACAGGAAGCTCCATTATGCGAACACTCTCACGCTATTGTTTGTCGTTTTTGCTGCTACTGGCTTGCCAGTTGTCGTTGGCGGCTCCGGCAATTATCGAGGCCAGCGGCCAGAAAATTATGACAGCCTCGGCGGTTAGGGTGCGCATTGCGCCGGATACTCGCGCGGATGAAGTCGGCAAACTGGATCTGGGAACCTTGGTCTCGCTAAAGCAGCAAACCAAGGACAAACAAAAGATCGGCAGCCTGTTTAATTATTGGTTTAAGGTTAACTCAGGTGAGTTATCGGGCTGGGTGTTTGGGGATTTTCTGATCGACTTTAAAGCCGCTGATCAAGACAAAATCTGGGCTGATATCGCCCAAGACCGGCTTAGCAAAAAAGAAATGCTATTCACCGATTGGACCGATCTTTATAACTTTGCTGACCAGTCCTTAGCACAAGCCAAAAATAAAACGACTATCGGCTGGCTAGAGCTGGCTCGTCTCAGTGCTTTACAAGGCAGCTTTGCCCAAATCAATTTTGAGAACGAAAAAGAAAGCCCGTATATGGACTGGCTGGCGGCGCACAAAGACAAAGTGTATAACGATGAAATCTCTGCGATGTGGCTACTCTCCGTCGAGAAACTCTGGAAGTTGGCTGACAAGCACGCCTATAGCAAACTGGGAGATGAGATTGCCTGGGCCGCGGCCTCCGCGCAATTAGGCGGTGAGTGCGAAGGCGATGTGGAATGTAATCTGCGCCGCGAAGGCATGACGACGATTGAATACTTACAGCGTTATCCAACCGGCGATCACATTGCCGAGGCGTTAACCGGGCTGGAAGAGGTGCTGGTTTATCTGGTCGCTGAGCTTAAAAGAGAGCCTGACTATTTTCGGGTAATGCCTGAAATGTTGGACAGGATAAAACGGTATATTTACACCGTTGAGAAGACCTGCGGCGATCAGGCAGTAAAGCGTGGCTCGGTGATCACTCAGCTAAAAGTCATCGAATCCTATATTCCTTAAGGGTCGAGCAGGGGGATTAATCGTCCCCCAGCATATCCTGCAAATTATTGATGTAACTCTTCGCCGTTTGCTGTTGTTGCTCCGGCGATACTTTTATCCGGTCTTCCCATTCGATATGTTCTTCCGGCAACTCATCTAAAAAGCGGCTTGGCTCACAAGTGATTTTTTCACCAAAGCGATTGCGGGTTTTGGCATAGCTAATGGTCAAATGCTTCTGAGCGCGGGTGATGCCCACATAAGCCAGCCGACGCTCCTCCTCCAAGCCATCTTCTTCCAGTGAGTTGGCATGCGGCAGAATATCTTCTTCCACACCGACCATAAACACATAAGGGAATTCCAGACCTTTCGCCGTGTGTAGCGTCATCAAACTCACGGAGTCCTGGTCATCTTCTTCCTGATTTCGCTCCAGAATATCCATCAGGCTCATGTGCGCCGCCATATCGGCTAAATCCTGCTGCTTACCATCGCCGTCATCATACAAGCGCTTAATCCAGTCGATGACTTCCTGCACGTTTTCCATGCGGCGCTCGGCCATTTTCGGGGAGTTACTGGTGACTTGCAGCCATTCGCCATAGGAAATATCAGTGATTAATTTCTCAACGATTTTATGCGGCTCAGTCTCCCGGCTGGCATAAGATAAATCAGTCACCCATTTTGCAAATCCGGCTAAGCGCTGGCGGGCACGTTCACCCAACTGCTGTGCCAATCCCATTTCGGTGGAAGCCGCGAATAAGCTGATCTCACGCTGATTGGCATAATCACCCAGCTTTTCCATAGTCGTTGCGCCAATTTCGCGCTTCGGGGTGTTAATCACCCGTAAAAAGGCGGCATCGTCGGCGGGATTGCTAATTAGGCGAATGTAGGCCAGCGTATCCTTAACCTCGGTACGTGAGAAAAAGGAGGTGCCACCGCTGATCTTGTAAGGAATATTATTTTGCCGTAAGTAACGCTCAAATAAGCGACTTTGGTGGTTACTTCGGTACAAAATCGCAAAATCACGGTATTCCACCCGATCACGGAAATTGTATTTCATGATTTCGCCAATCACTTTTTCAATTTCGTGCTCGGCAGTGCGGCAAGGCATGATTCGAATCTTGTCACCTGCACCCAAGGCGCTCCACAGCGTCTTTTCATACAAGTGAGGGTTATTGGCGATCAGGAAGTTGGCGCTATCCAAAATGCTGGAGGTGGAGCGGTAGTTTTGCTCCAGTTTGATCAGCTTTAGCGTTGGGTAATCCTTTTGTAGCTCGCCGATATTCTCAGGCCGTGCACCACGCCAAGCGTAGATCGACTGGTCATCATCGCCCACCACGGTAAGTTCAGCGCGCACACCGGCTAACTGACGCACCATATTATACTGGCAGTTATTAGTATCCTGATACTCATCCACCAGCAGGTAGCGCAGCTTGTTTTGCCACTTGGCCAAAATCTCAGGGTTGTCATTAAACAGTTGCACCGGCAGTACAATCAAGTCATCGAAGTCCAGTGCGTTATAGGCTTTGAGCTGACGCTGATAGCGTTGATAAACCTTGGCGGCTAGCAAGTCTTTGGGCGTCATGGCTTGCTCAAAGGCTTTAGTTGGCGAGATAAAGTCATTCTTCCAGCGGGAAATAATCCAGCGGAAGTCGTCATCCGGTTCAGGGCTGTCTTCATCGCGCAGCATCAGGTCTTTGATAATGGTGCTGGTGTCTTGCGCATCCAAAATACTAAAGCCCGGCTTATAGCCCAGAGCTTTGTACTCGCGGCGAATAATATTCAGGCCAAGGTTGTGGAAGGTGGCTACGGTCAGGCCGCGCGCTTCTTCTTTACTCAACAGCTGCGAGGCGCGTTCCTTCATCTCTCGGGAGGCTTTATTGGTAAAAGTGATCGCGGCGATGTTTTTGGCGCTGATGTTGGCATTGCGGATAAGCCAGGCAATTTTCTGGGTAATTACCCGCGTTTTACCACTGCCGGCACCCGCTAACACGAGTAACGGGGAGCCGATATGTTCGACAGCTGCTTGTTGTTCTGGATTTAAACCTGACATCAAAAATCTATCCGTAATGACTGCCGCAAGGGCGCTTGCGAAGAGCGCGATAATAGCAGATGCCAAAGGGCTAATCTAATGAACTCATGGCTAGTTTTAGGGGATATTCTTGTTGTGAAGTGCGCCGCTTCGTTTTATTGTTCTAAGTCCTTAACCTTTATCAATTTATCAGCGTGGTTACCCCTCATGCAGCTTACTCAGGCCACACCCGCGCAGTTGCGCGAATTTGAACAAACCCTTTCACAGCAATATGCCGAGTTACAGGCACAAGGTCTGAAGCTGGATTTAACGCGAGGTAAACCCTCCGCTCAGCAGCTGGATTTGGCCGATGCGCTGGACGGAATTTTAGCCGGTGACTATCAGGCACCCGATGCCGATACCCGTAACTATGGCGGCTTGCGTGGGATTTTAAGCGCGCGTGAATTAGGTGCTGAATTACTGGGTACCGATGTTAAAAACACCCTGGCTGGCGGTAGCAGCAGTTTAACGCTGATGTTTATGGTGTTGCTCAATCAGTATCAATTTGGCTGCCGCGATGAAGCGAGCGCTTGGCGTCATCTAAAAGCACCTAAGATGCTGTGCCCGGTGCCGGGTTATGACCGTCACTTTTCAATTACTGAAAAGCTTGGCATTGAAATGATTAATGTCACGATGAATGACGATGGTCCGGATATGGATCAGGTCGAAGCGTTGATCAAAGCGGATGATGAAATCATCGGCATGTGGTGTGTGCCAAAATACTCCAATCCGACGGGCACTGTGTACTCCGATGAAGTGGTTGATCGCATTGCCAAGCTGGGATTGATTGCCAATCCAAGCTTCAGAGTGATGTGGGATAACGCGTATGCGGTGCATGATCTGGTTGAGAATCCTCCAGAGCTTAGCAATATTACTGAGCGTTGCGCCGCACATGGCACACAAGACAGCGTTTGGCAGTTTGCCTCAACCTCAAAAATCACCTTTGCCAGTGCTGGCATCAGCTTCTTTGCAAGCTCCGAAGCCAATGTGCTGAATTTTGAAAAGCTCTACGGCGTAAGCACCATTGGTCCTGATAAAGTCAACCAGCTGCGTACCATCAAACTGCTACCTGATCTGGCGAGCATGAAAGCACATATGCAGAAACACAGCGCCATTCTAAAGCCGCGCTTTGATGCGGTGTTAGAAGCACTGGACAATGAGTTGGGCGAAGAATTTGGTACCTGGACGCGTCCACAAGGTGGCTATTTTGTTTCCTTAGATACCAAGCCAGGCCTAGCTAAAACCGTGGTTGAACTCGCTGATGCCGCAGGCGTAAAACTGACCGCTGCCGGTGCGCCATTCCCTTATGGCAAAGACCCTGATAACTGCAATATCCGCATTTCACCCAGTTTCCCGCCGTTGCATGAACTGGAAACAGCCATGAAAGTACTGGTGACATGCGTTAAACTCGCCACCATTCGACAACAGTTAGCAGGTTAAACATGAAAATTATTGATGTATTTAATGGCGATGCCGATGGTATTTGCGCCCTAATCCAACTGCGCAACGCAAAGCCATTGGATAGCGAATTAGTGACCGGCGTAAAGCGTGATATCAAACTATTATCCCGCGTTGACGCGTCCGCTGGCGATAACGTGACCGTGCTGGATATTTCTTTAGATAGCAATCGCGAAGGTCTCACGAACTTGCTAGAGCAGGGCGCGAAAGTACAATATTTTGATCACCACTTTGCAGGTGACGAGATGATGGAACATCCTAATCTTGAGACGTTTATTAATACTGCGGCGGATTGCTGTACTAGTACACTAGTCAACTTGCAGCTTGAAGGCGCGCATCAGCATTGGGCGATTGTTGGTGCTTACGGCGATAACTTGTTCAAAGTGGGTGAAGCGCTGAGTAAAGCCTCTGGTCTGAGTGAAAGCCAGCGTGAGCAGTTGGAAAAGTTGGGTACTTACATCAATTACAATGGCTATGGCGCGACCGTGGAAGACCTTCATTTCCCACCGGCTGAACTGTATTTGGCAATGAAAGATTTTGCGACGCCGTTCGATTTCTTCGAGCAGGGTAAAGCGACCTTTGAAAAGCTGGAAAATGGCTATCTGGAAGACATGGAAAGTGCGGCTAAAACGCCTGCAATGCATGAGACTGCAGCCAGTGCCGCTTTCTTACTGCCAAATGCCGCTTGGGCGCGTCGGGTCAGTGGAGTGTATGGCAATGCGCTGGCTAATGACTTCCCATCACGCGCACATGCGGTAATTACCGAGCGCGAGCAGGGTGGTTATTTGGTGAGTGTACGTGCGCCGCTGAATAATAAAACCGGTGCGGATGAAATCTGTCGCCAGTTCCCATCGGGTGGTGGGCGTAAAGCTGCCGCAGGGATTAATGAATTACCTGAAGATCAGTTGCAGGCATTTATCGATACGCTTGATGCGTTTTATGCAGTCTAATCAGGCGATCATGATGCGCCGGAGTTCGCAATGAACTATCTGGCGCATCTGTATTTATCTCAAGATAATGGCCCGTCGATGGCTGGCAATCTGATGGCTGACTTTTTAAAACATGTCGAGCTTTCAGAGCTGCCAGCGGCGGTGCTTAATGGCATTGAAAACCATCGTGCGACCGATAAGTTTACTGATCACCATCCTGTGGTGCTTGGCTTAAAAGAAGACTTCCATCCTGACTTCAGGCGCTTTGTGCCGATCATGCTGGATGTGACTTTTGATCATATGCTGGCAAAATCCTGGAATGATTATCACGATTTGGAGCTGACCGAATTTACCCGTCACGCTTATGCGCAACTGGCTGAAGCCGAAGCACACATGCCAGAGGTCATGCGCAAACGGCTGCAAGGCATGGCCAAGCGCGATTGGTTGGCTCGTTATATCGAAACCGATACCGTTGAAAAGACGCTGAAGGCCATTAGCGATCGGATTCGTTTTGAAAATTCCTTAGATCAATCCTTTAGTGAAGTCATGCGCCAGTATGAGTTGATTGAGCGCAGCTTTAAGGTGTTTTTTCCTGAGCTGGTTACTCATATCCAAAGCTTAAAGCTTGAGCTAAAGGAACCTTGATCTAAAAAATCTAGCCCTATTTCTGAGGGTAGCGGCGCTTGGCGCAATCGGTAAAGCGGGTGAGGAATTTATTTTATCAGCCACCAATGCCAGCCAAGCATTCAATAATTAGACTCTGAGTTTGGGTGTTACCTTATTTCACCGTACCACGCGTACCGTTACGCTAACGTCCGACGGCCAAGTGTTTGTCGAGCATGCTAAGCGCATTTTGGAACATGTCTGATACCGCAGGCTACATTGGGGCCACTGGCGCAACGCAACCAATTGCTCGAATTGTTGCCTAACGTAGAGTGTCCTGAAGGCGTGGCATACTTGGTTTGGGCTGATCGTAAAGTAGTATCGTCAAGGGGAGCAGCGTTTCGGGAAGTGATTATTCGGCAGTTGGATGAACCGTTGGGGTTTTTGTCGGCGATTTCTAATAAGGAAAGTAGATTATGAGTTTTAAAAGTATCAGTGGCGTTTTGCTAGTTGTCTTTGGATTATTCCATGGTACAGCTAATGCCGTAGAATTCGAAGAATGCTCAAAATTCATCAACAGAAGTGATCAAAAATACCTCCAATGTACCGAGTACAGCTTCATCGAAGCGACCCAAAAAGGCGAGTACCAAAAAGCCAGTCAATGGCTAAACGTAGGTCGGAAAGAGGACAAACAAAGCTACGATAAACTGCTGACAATTTTAATGTGCGAGAATGACATACTTAGAGGTAGCAGACCCTTTAAGGGCAACAGACAAGACGTTATTCGTTTAACTGATGACCTATTGAGACTTGGAGCATCGTTTAATTCAATGCCGATTGACTACTTAGTTACGCCGTTATTTTGTGTCAGCAATCGTAAAGATAGTGTCATCCTGGATCATGTCCTGTCTCGTATTGAAGTGTCGGGTGAAGAGCTAAATATTAGCCAATATGAAGGTTCTGATCCTGACTATCTACCGCTGCATCGGGCGATTTTGAATGATGATCTGGAGTCGGCAAAAGTGCTGATTGAGTACGGTGCATCTCCTGATGCCAGTAGCATGCTTAATGAAACGGCGTTAAAAAGAGCGCTGGAGTTGAATAATGTCAGAATCGCTAATTGGTTGCTCGATATCGATTCCTCAGTGCATAAGTTGGATGATCAAGCAGGCTGTTCTGGTAAATCCGCACTGGATTATGCGTTGGAAATTCCACCTAATGTTGAGGGTAGAGATCAAGTCGTTGAACGTATTGAAGCGTTAATGCAGATACCTGCAACGAAACCGTGCAAATAATCCCCAAGTCGTTAAATGTCCCATAAGTCTACAGCGGCTTAGCTAGCCAAAGGTGCTTGATGCATGAATAAGATAATTCTAATCACTGGTGGCAGTCGCGGTATTGGCGCAGCTACCGCAAGGCTCGCTGCAGCACGTGGCTATTGCGTCTGTATCAATTACCACAGCAACCACGCTGCCGCCCAGTCGGTCGTTGATGACATCATGCAAAGCGGCGGCCAAGCCATTGCAGTGGCTGCCGATATCGCTCAGGAGTCAGAAGTGATGTCGCTCTTTGAAGCCATCGACCAGCAATGGGGTCCAGTCACCGATCTGGTAAATAACGCGGGCATTCTCGAAAAACAAATCCGGGTTGAAGATATTGATGCGGCACGCTTACAGCGAATTCTCTCCGTCAATGTTATTGGTTCGTTTTTGTGCGCACGAGAAGCGGTAAAACGTATGTCCACAAAACATGGTGGGCAGGGCGGCGCGATTGTGAATGTGTCTTCCGCAGCTTCACGGTTAGGCTCTGCCGGAGAATATGTGGATTACGCGGCCTCCAAAGGCGCAATTGATACACTGACCATTGGCTTATCGCGCGAAGTGGCTGAGGAAGGGATTCGGGTGAATGCGGTGCGCCCTGCGTTTATTTACACCGATATGCATGCAGATGGTGGAGAGCCTGAGCGTGTCGATCGCATCAAAGCCTCATTGCCAATGAAGCGTGGCGGTCATCCGGATGAAGTTGCCAATGCAATTTTGTGGTTATTATCTGATGAGGCATCCTACGCAACCGGCACTTTCATTGAGTTGTCAGGCGGGCGGTAACAACGCGCCAACATAAACACCAGCTTGTCGTAAAAGGCTTTTGATTGCTAAAAGTGCATGTAACAATAGCCGCAGTTACCCCAATAATTTATAAAAATAAAATGGCCATAGTTAATAAAAAAAGGCTGCCTACTAATTGTGTTGCGAGCAATTGCGGCGTGTTGATAGCGTTGCAGGTGTCCTTTTTTCCAAATAACATGCTGAATAAAGCCGAGTACAATCTGCAAGGACGCGCACATTGATGTGTCGTAGCAGAAGGCGAACCCATGCCTATTCGTTCTTATTCATTGCACTGCTGAGCTTGTTTACTTGCTTTCAGCATGCCGTTGCAGCTCAAAAGTCTGCAGCGATGCATTGGATCGAGGATAAATCCGGCTCGCTGACCTTTGAAGAGGTACGTGACAAAGACTTATCGACGCAGTGGAACCTTGCCTTAAAACCTTCCCCCAACTTTGGTTTCACTGAAAGTATTTATTGGCTGAGCCTGCCATTTGAAAATGATAGCGATATTTCAGCGTCGATGTTGTTGGAGATGGGTTTTCCCCTGCATGACAAAATTGATGTGTATCTGTTAGATGGCAAGGAGGTCGTTAAAAGCTTCCATACGGGGGATCAGGTTCCCTTTTCCCAACGGCCATTAGATCACCGCAACTTTATGTTTCCGCAGACTGTTGCGCCCGAGCAAAAGCTTCGGGCGATCGTGCGTGTTCAGAGTACGGATACCATGTACTTTCCTGTCAGGGTGTGGGAAAGCAATGATTTTTTAACCATGGACCAGCATCACATATTGGTATTGGGGGTCTTTTTCGGCTTTTTGCTGATCATGATGGTTTACAACCTGTTCTTGTACTTCTCAACCCGTGATAAAAACTATCTGTATTACGTGTGGTGCACGGCAACGATTATTCATTTGCAACTGACTCAAAAGGGCTTGGGATTTCAGTTTCTATGGTCTGATAGCATTCTCTTCAACCATCTGAGTGTGCCAATGGCCAGCTTTATAACCATGGTCAGTGGTGCGTTTTTCATTCTGAATTTTCTGGAATTGGACGAGCAGCATAAGAAAACCATTTGGGTATTCAAAGGGTTAATTACATTATCCCTGATCGGCTTAATATGGACTTGCTCGATTTTTTATACTCAGACATACCTTATTTCTTATACCAGCCTGCTGGTTATCTCTGCAGTATTTGGCATCATTATCACTCTAGTGGTGATGGGGCTACTGCTTAAGTTGTCGATTAAAGGCAGTACCACCGCACAGATTCTATCGGTTGCTTGGTTGTTCTTACTCATTGGCACGGTCTTATTTGCGCTCGGCCGATTAGGTACGCCATTGCCAATGATGCTGACTGAAAATGCGATGCTGATTGGTTCTAGTTTTGAGGCCGTGATGATCTCATTTGCCTTGGCCAGACACATCAAGACTGAGCGCGATGCACGCATGGCCGCCCAGGAGTTAGCCTTAAGCAATGAGCGAGAAACGCATAAGGTGCAGAAATCACTGTTAAAACTTCAGGAGAGAACCACTCAGCAACTGGAGCAGGAAGTTAAAGAGCGCACACTAAAGCTTGAAACTGCGATGAAAAAGCTCACTTTTGCCAATGAAAAACTGGATAGCTTGGCGCGCTTAGATAGCCTGACCGGGCTCTCAAATCGCCGTAATTTCGATCAAGCCTTTGATATTGCCTGGCGTGAGACGCTGCAACAACGCCAGCCGATGTCGATGATGATGGCGGATATCGATCACTTCAAGAAGATCAATGATACTTATGGTCATCTATTTGGTGATCAGTGCTTAATGAAAGTCGCCAATATTCTGAAAAAATGTGTCACCAATCCCAGTGACCTGGCTGCACGTTTTGGTGGGGAGGAGTTCATTATTATGCTGCCCGATACCGACAGTAAAGTTGCAACGTCCATTGCTGAACTGATCAGAAAGAATATCGAAAAGTTACGCATGAATTATGAGGGCGAGCAGATCAAATTCACCATCAGTATTGGTGTTGCGACCATTGTGCCAACTCGGGTTATCAATAGCTCAGATTTAAATGAACGCGCCGACCAAGCGCTTTATCTGGCGAAAGAAGAAGGTCGAAATCGGGTGGTTGCGGCTGATGGCGAGTCGGCTTTGACGCCGTCATAGCGTTCAGAGTTCCAATTTACTAAGGGTCACTTATCGTTATTAAGTGCCCTTAGTAGGGCGATGTTTGAAAGTCTTCCAATGCAAAATCAATCAATGCACGCACTTTGCGAGGCAATACATTACCCTCCAAATACATGGCTGCAATCGGGTAGCTTTGCGTATCAAAATCTTCCAACACTCTCACTAAGCGTCCATCAGCCAGATGTTGGCTCAAGACAAAACCCGGGCAATAAGCAATGCCTCGGCCTTCCGTAGCCCAGTCACGGGTAACTCTGGCGCTATTCACCATAAATTGGCGCGATACAACGGCAGTGAACTCCTCACCATCCTTTTTAAATACCCAGCGATTGATATCGGGATGATTGGTATCCGCAATGCATTGATGCTTTTCCAGCTCCTGTGGTGTGCTTGGCGTGCCATGCTCTGCAAGGTATTCAGGCGAGGCAACCACCAGGCTTTTCATAATGCCAAGTTTGCGCATTTTAAGCGATGAGGCTTCCGGTATGCCGATGCGAAAGGCCAGATCAAAGCCATTAGCCGCAAGGTCAACAAAGGCATCATTCAGGCGCAAATCAATCGATAGATTCGGGTGCATGGTGGTAAATCGATCCAATAAATCTTTGATATAGACCTCACCAAAGGTCACTGGCGCAGAGATACGTATGGTGCCTGAAAAGCCCTTTGATTCCTCAGTAATCGAGCCGAGCATATCATCCAGCTCATCCAATAAAGCCGGGGCGCGAGCTAACAAATCCTGACCGGTTGAAGTAAGGCCCACTTTACGGGTTGTTCGTTGTAATAAGCGTGCGCCAATCCGTGTTTCCAGCTCTGCAACGTATTTGGAGGTCAGGCGATTGGAGACGCCCATGCGCTCAGCTGCTTCGGTAAACGAGCCAGTTTGAGCGGTGGCAACAAATGCGCGTAAGCCGTCAATTAGATCCATATTGCTATTCTCTGATTAGGAATAAATTGTTGAAAGTCATTCTATATAATCTCCATTGTGTTGATAAGCGATAAAGCGCATATTTCTCCCCATCGAAACTTATAAATCTTAGGAGAACACAATGATTGATCAAAAAACGGCACCATACGCGGCACTAGTACTTCGCCTATCACTGGGCGTTATGTTTATTGCACACGGCTTAATGAAAGTGCTGATCTTTACCCCAGCGGGCACGGTTGGCTATTTTGAGTCGATTGGTTTACCGGGCGTATTGGCTTACGCCACCATCTTTGCAGAACTAGCCGGTGGCGCTGCGTTGATACTAGGCTTCGCAACCCGCTGGGTGGCTTTGGCCTTAGTCCCAGTATTACTCGGTGCTCTGATATTTGGTCATGCCGCTAATGGCTGGGCATTTACTAATGCAGGCGGTGGCTGGGAATACCCATTATTTTTAGCGATGGCAGCACTGGTACAAGTGTTGTTGGGTGATGGTGCCTATGCACTGAACCCGTTTAAAGCTAAGCAGGCTTCAGCGACAGCTTAACTTGCCTGAAAATGCAGTCTGCTAGATTCGCAAACTGAGCCTCAGACTTGAAGGCACATTGGGCTCTGCTTTGAGCTCAATGTCAGTTAAGCATTAGGTCATGTATCAGGCTCAGGGTTTGAAAAAACATAGCAAGGAGACACATAATGAACACGAAACAATCGACGTTATTTATCTCTCATGGTTCGCCCATGATGGCGCTTGATGATAGCCCAACATCGCGCTTTTTAAAGCAATTGGGCACAACACTCAGCAAGCCAAAAGCGATCGTGGTGTTTTCGGCGCATTTTGATGTCCCCGGCGATATAGTGATTACAGCCGGTGAGCGACCTGAAACCATCCACGATTTTGGCGGGTTTCCGCAAGAGTTATATGAGGTTGAGTATCCAGCACCTGGCGCACCAGAGTTGGCTAAAGGCATTGCAACTCGCTTCGAGCAAGCTGGTTTACAGCCAATCCTTGATAAGACCCAGGGCTGGGATCATGGCGTGTGGGTACCATTGCGCCTGATGTTTCCGGAAGCTGAAATTCCGGTGGTTGCAGTATCGATTAATAGCCGTTTAGGGGCAGAAACTAATTACGCATTTGGCAAACTGCTAGCGTCATTAAAGGATGAGAATATTCTGATTATTGGCTCTGGCAGCATCACCCATAACTTGCGTGAAATATACACGGATGCGAGAACGCCGAAGCGTCTTGAAATGTCAGAAGCGTTCACCAGTTGGATTTATGAAAAGCTGATGGCGAAAGACACTGATGCTTTGCTGGATTATAGGGAGCAAGCGCCATTTGTACGCTTTAACCATCCTTCGCAGGAGCATTTTTTGCCATTGATTGCAGCGATGGGGAGTAGTGATTTACAAACGGTTGAGCGACTACATCAGGGGTTTGAGGCTGAGATCTTGGGCATGGATGCGTATCGATTTAACTGATCTAAAGGGCTAGATAAAACAAACCTCTATTCTCCGTTGAGTTGGTGAATAGAGGTTTTTTGTTATTAATATCTGAGCACTTTAGTTGACCAAATCCAACTTATGTTGCCATAATGTCAACATGGCGGCCAAACTGATACATAAAAATAGAATCGTTTACGATAGCGGGCACATTCAAGAAATGGTGATCTGGGGACTACCAGAGCCTGTGGTCGGTAGTAGCCATCATTACAAGTACAGCTTGTTTTACGGAAAGCCCGGTGAACGCATTATTGGCTATGACAATGAAAGACCTAAAGGCGATCATAGACACTACCGAAAAGACGAAGAAAACTACACTTTCACCACGGTAAAACAACTTGTCGATGACTTCATGTCAGATATCGAAGAAGAGAGGAGCTTAGACGATGAAAACCAATAAACGCACATTAGAAATCAAGATTTTAAGTGAGGCAGATGCACGCAAAGCTGCAGCTGCTCAATTTTCTGACGCTTGGGAAAGTGCGGAATACGCCGGTGAATATCTGACATTCACTTCCCCTGCTAGCTTCTTTGAAGTGATTAATGCGCGTCGTTGGGATTTAGTAGTAAAACTGCAAGCACTTGGTAAAACCAGTATTAGAGCACTGGCCAAGCAAGTTGAGCGTGATGTTCGACGGGTGCATGATGACGTTAAGTTGCTAATGACACATGGAATTATTGAGCAGGATGAGGGTGGTGTTTGTGTGCCTTACGACACGATACACGCTGATTTTACCTTGAGTGCAGCTGCCTAATTACCTCTATCGCGCGAGCTCCGCGCAATGAAGGTTGCTTGCGTCCGTCGCTCCTTGAGCGATCTCTACTACAAGCTCGATTGCTTGCGGTAAACTAACATAAAGCCCAAGCCCAGAAGCTACTGATCTTGGGCAAGGCGAAAACCTCAAAACCAGCCTCTTGCAGTGTTTGCTGGTACCTAGTTACAAGGTTTTCACCAACCCTTTTCACGGCTTACTCAGCTTCCGCATCCGCCTGTTTCAATGCCTTATGCTGATCTTCCGTATTGCCTTTTTTCCAGTAGCTTGAGATATAAAGGTGCGAGCGTTCCACTCCACGAATTACTTTCAAATACTGGCGAATTTTCTTCATCGTGCCAAACTCACAAGCGGCCCAAACAGCAACTTGTCCAGTTTCCCAGGCAGCTTGCTCAATCGCATGAAACAGTGGCGATGCATCAGAGCCAGGCTCCGCATTAATCACCCAAACCAGCTCCACACCTTCCGGTTTTTGTAAGTCCTGCTTATCCGCTTCCGCCAGAATTTCGATGTAAGCTTTGCCGCGTGCATCGGCTGGCAGTAATTTTAAATTAGCCGTCAAAGCGGGTAGGGCAGTCATATCCGCGGCCAGCAAAAAGTAGTCAGCTTCGGTATTGATAAACTTGGCTGGGCCGGGGCCCATTAATGCCATTGTATCGCCAGCTTTAGCATTCATTGACCAAGGTGCGGCAACGCCATGCTCCGAGCCGTCATTACTGGTGTGCAGCATAAAATCCACATCGATTTCATTCTGCTCCGAGCGTTGCTCGGAAACGGTGTAAGTACGCATGACCGGTTTGCCATTTGCGCCTTCACCAAATACTAACTTGATATACGCGCCTTCTGAGTTAGCAGGGAAGTTTGCTAAGTCATCGCCATGCAAGGTCACGCGGCGCATATTGGCCGTGAGATTAGTTGCTGATTTCACCGTTAACTGACGGGCAACGCGACGTGCTTTAATATTTTTTACTTTATCGATAATGCTCATTTTATTCCTTATGGTTAATGGTTGTGTGGCACTGCGCTATACTGCGACTTCAATGCTATTTTTATAACGAGTGCTGCCTGCGATGCCAAAGATCAATTACCTTAGTCTGGACCTCAGGGTGTTACATACGTTTCTGATCATTATGGAAACCAACTCCATTACGGCCAGCGCTAATCAACTCAATATTACACAATCTGCCGTCAGCCATAGCCTTGACAAACTGCGGGATATTTTTCAAGATCCCTTATTTATCCGCTCCGGTCGTGGCATTACGCCAACCCCGCGAGCGACTGAGGTGGCCAATGAACTGCGGCCCTTACTCAAACAAATCGAAGCACTCACCACACCATCGCACTTTAATCCGGCAGAAGCTGAATTAAAGTGGGTAGTTGCCGCGAATGACTTTCAGCGTGACTTGTTATTGCCTGCCTTTTATCAGCGGGTAAGTACACAAGTTGCTGATTTTTCCTTACACATCGAGCCTTCTGAAATTCCAACCGTTGAATCTTTACGCGATGGTGACTTCGATCTGATTCTCAGCCCGATGGCACCCGACGCGCCGGATGTTATGCAAAAGCGCTTATTTGTTTCTGGTGGCAGCTGTTTTTACGATGCTAATGTCCGTGAAGCGCCAAAGACTGAAGCCGATTATAAAAATGCCCGCTATATCAGCCTTACCTTTATGGCTGGTAAAAATGGCAAGGGTGATATTCATCCCGTGGTTACGGCGGTCGATCACAATGTTAAAGTTCGGGTATCCAATTTTGCAGGGCTGGCAGAGTTTCTAAAAGGATCAGATCTGCTGGCTGTTGTGCCTTCGCTTATGAAAAATAGTCAGCTAAAAGGCTTTGCCTCGGTTCCATTTCCCTATCAGGCTGAAAACCTCTCGATGTATATGCTGTGGCACCAACGCAATCAATTGGATGCCGCTCACACTTGGCTACGACAGCAACTGATTGAAACCAATAAACTGCTGGGGCTGCCGGATATGGTGAGTTAAGCGACACCTTTAGTGACATGCATTAAAAACATCTGCAGCACTAGTTACTATGAAGCGATTATTGACTGTTTAAAGCATGAGATAAACCACGCCTTACTCATAGATACCATGAGTAAGACTATGGGAGTCTGAGATACTGAAATAATGATTTGGCACCGTTTGCACTGTAGAGCGGGGATTCACCTTGCACCATGACGTGTTTGATGTGCTCCTTGTCTGAAAAACGTTGACCATTTTAATGGCACGCCACTACCATAGGTCATTATGAAACACTACTTACTCATCGGCTTGCTATTACTCTCCTTCAATGCGAATGCCATTGATGGGGTGCTAATGATGGTCCAGAAAAGCTTGATGCCTGTGGGTATGATGATGGGTGAGTCGGTGATGGCGATGCAGACTGTGGCAGCGGCTACTGCAAGCTCTATGCATCAGGAAATGACTGCTGATAGGCAGCTCCCCAATAAAAAACATTACCACGAACACAAAGATGGCCATGAGGACAATAATGGCTGCGAGCAGTGTGGTTCCTGTTTGGCACATTGCATGGGCGCAATCATAAGCAGTGTTAGCACTATCAATTTTTCTTCCCGATTCACCTTTGAGTCGGAATATTTACTGTGGACATCACCCCGCACAGCCTCCCGCCTTTTAAGACCTCCACAGTCGCTTTCTATCGTTGTTTAAACGTTAAGATCATCCGTTATTTTTGCCATCATTCAAAGGCACAGCAAACAATGAAAAAGCTACATAATGAGGTGCGCCTCACCACCCTAATGTCGTGTCCGGGTTGTAAACATAAAACACCGGTCGCAATGGCAATCGGCTTACGCGAAGAGTTTTATCAATGTCCGAAATGCAATATTTTGCATAATGCCAAGCTAGGAGATTGTTGCGTGTATTGCTCTTATGGCGATGTGGAGTGTCCGACCATTCAGGATATTTCACATCGGATGAGGGATACTTGTTTTAATTAAAATCACGGAAATCCGCAAAGATAAACGACAGGGTTTTCGTAGAGAGTTTGTAAAAAGAGCCAGCCATAGTCAGTCTATCGCTGGCTCTTTTTTATTGCCGTAAATGAGGCATCGCTTCGGGCTTTAACTCTGTGCTTTTAATTGCTGTTGCAGTGCTGCTTTGCGCGTTTCGTAGCTGCGCATATTGGCTTCTTTAACATGCCCAAAGCCACGCACTTGTTCCGGTAGCTTAGCCAGCGTCAATGCAGTGTCTGCTTGCTCACCTTTAGCGTGCGGTAAAATCTCCTCAATCAAATTCATATATTCCTGAATCATCCGACGCTCCGCTTTGCGCTCATCGGTATAGCCAAACACATCCAGTGGCGTACCGCGTAGCGATTTAAACTTTTGCAGCGTGTTAAAGCCTTTCATCATCCATGCGCCATATTCACGTTTCATCAAATGTCCGGTTTGCGGATGGCGCTTGGAGAAGAGTGGTGGCGCCAGGTTAAATTTTAGCTCCGCCTCATCGCCAAAGGTTTTGCGTAATGAAGCTTGGAATTCCGGCAAGCTATACAGTCGTGCGACTTCGTATTCGTCTTTATAGGTCATTAACTTAGCAAGGTTATTAACGACCGCACGGGTAAATTCGCTATCGCCAGTATGCTGTTGAACTTTGGTGATGATATCGGAATAGCGCTTTGCCCAGCGGCGACTTTGGAAGTCAGTCAGGCGCTGGGTGTGAAAAGCGATTAACTCGTCCAACGTATCGGGTGCGACGGCTTTTTTAGCAGGTCGCAGGTCATCTAACAGCGAAGCATCATGAGCCAGAATACGCCCGAGCAGCAGGGCATTTTTATTAAACGGCACGGCCACGCCATTGTGTTCGATCGCTTGGTCTAGTGCCTCAGCAGAAACTGGCAACAGGCCTTTTTGCAGCGCATAGCCGACCAACATAAAGTTAACCGCAATGGTATCGCCGCACAGTTCCATCGCTTGAGTAGTCGCATCAATAAAGTCGCTATTACCTTCGCCGGTGGCATCAATCAGCTTTTGATTTACGATGTGCTGATTAGGTCGGCCCGCATCGGTGCGATCCATTTGGAAAAATGACGTCACCGCAATATCGGCATTACCTACCAACTTAGTATGGCCATGGTGAATTGCGCTGGAAACATCGCTTTGCAAGGAGGCCAGTAAATCAAACGCCAAGACTAAGTCAGCCTCGCCTGCGCCAACCCGCTGCGGGCCTAACTCACTTTTATCCGGTGCAATGCGTAAATGACTAAACACCGCGCCGTTTTTCTGCGCTAGTCCTGTCATATCATAAGTGGATGAAACCAATCCATCCAGATACGCCGCACGTGCTAGAACTGCGCCAACGGTAATGACGCCTGTACCACCAATCCCTGCAATCATTGTGGCATGTGCACCGGTTTGTTGCGTGGGTATGGGGAGTTGTTTGGCTAATGCGCTAAAGTCGCTGCCTTTAGGCTTTGCCGGTTCCGCATTGAGCACGGATACAAACGAGGGGCAGAAACCTTCCATGCAAGAGAAGTCTTTATTGCAGGCGGATTGGTCGATCTGGCGCTTGGTGCCGAGCGCCGTATCTTTTGGCAAAATAGACACACAAGTCGAGACGGTCGAGCAATCACCGCAGCCTTCGCAAACTGCATCATAGATAAAGGCACGTTTAGCCGGATTTGGGAATTCGCCTTTTTTGCGGCGACGGCGCTTTTCAGCGGCGCAGGTTTGATCATAAATAATAATGGTACAGCCTGCGACTTCACGCAGTTCTTGCTGCACCAATTCCATTTCATTGCGCGGGCGCATCGTGACACCTTCACCTAACACACTGCCATTACCATAGCGCTCTGGTGCCTCGCTAATCACAATGATTTGCTTTACGCCTTCGGCAGCGACTTGATGGCTAATGGCTTCTACTGTGAGCGGGCCATCGTGAGTCTGGCCCCCCGTCATGGCGACCGCATCATTGTAGAGAATCTTAAAGGTGATATTAGTGCCAGCCGCCACTGCTGCACGAATCGAGAGAATACCCGAATGCATATAGGTGCCATCACCCAGATTCTGGAAAGCATGTTTGGTATCAACAAACCTGGATAGCCCGATCCAGTTAGAGCCCTCGCCGCCCATTTGTGTCGGAGGCAGGGTATCGCCGGGTTTGCGCATAATGGCCATGGTATGGCAGCCAATTCCGCCAAAAGCGACTGAGCCTTTCGGCACTTGAGTGGAGCGTCCATGCGGGCAGCCGCTGCAAAAGTAGGGCGCACGTTGCAGCTCAGGGGTTAAGGCATTGAGCTTAGCAGCAGACTTATTAAAGCGTTCGGCATGTTTGAGGATATCGTCGTTGGTTAGTCCCGTAGCGGATAAGGCTTTGGTAATTGCTTGCGCTAATTGTACTGGCTCCAGCTGTACATCCGATGGCAATAGGTAATCGCCTTCCGGTGTATTCTTACCAAAAATCTTCGGGTGAATGGGGGAGGAGTAGAGAATATCTTTAGCTTGCGCTTCAAGGAATGATTTCTTCTCTTCAGCAAATAACAGAGTGTCGGCATTGGCCGCAAACTCTAACAAACCCTCTGGCTCTAATGGCCATATACAGCCCACTTTATACAGGCCAAGCCCCATGGCATTGGCCACTTCATTGGTAATTCCCAATAAACTCAACGATTGCAAGACATCATGATAAGCCTTGCCCGCCGCAACAATACCAAAGCGAGGTTGAGCCGCACCAAAGGCTACGCGGTCGATGCGATTGGCACGTACAAAGCGCTTGATTAATGGAAGACGATAGCGGGTAACTATCGACTCCAAGCCTTGCGGATTAAACACATTCGGGCGGATATGCAGGCCTTCCGGTGGTACATCGCCTTCCTGTAACTCCGGAATCACAATCTCCAGCTGATCAAAATCCAAATCAACCGTGGTGGTTTGTTCAACCGTTTCATTAATCGCTTTAAAGCCGACCCAGCTGCCAGTAAAGCGGGACATGGCCCAGCCCAGCAACCCAAATCGGATAAAATCCTGCACATCCGCAGGGTAGAGGCTAGGGATGGAAACACTCGCCAGCGCCTGCTCTGATTGATGTGCAGTCGTGGATGATTTACCGGGATGATCATCCCCAAATAATACCAGCACGCCGCCATTAGGATGGCTACCCGCTGTATTTCCATGGCGCAGTGCATCGGTGGCGCGCTCCACACCTGGCCCTTTGCCATACCAAATAGAGTACACGCCATCGACATTTTTGCCGGGGACTGCATCGAGTTGTTGGGTGCCCCAAACGGCCGTAGCTGCCAGCTCTTCATTAATAGCCGGGAGGAATTCAATATGTGCTTCGGTAAGGGCGGCGCGGTTTTTATAGATCATAGAATCGTAACCACCGAGCGGTGAGCCACGATAACCAGAGATAAAGCCCGCCGTATTCAGCCCCTGATTTTTATCCCGCATGCGTTGAATCATCGGCAGACGCACCAGCGCCTGATTGCCGGTCATCATGGCGGGGCCATCCAGTTTGTACAGCCACTCCTGAACTGGCAGCATTTTCTTGGGGGATAAATCAGACATACGTAACTCCGGGACAATAATGTGTGTGCATTGTTTTAGATTGAGGGCAGGAGTTTTGTGGCGGGGTGTGATGCCAGTGTGTTTCCTCCTATGTTAGCCATTGGTGTTGGCCAGTGCCTGAATCTTAGGGTTAGCAGCCAATAAAAGCCAGTGACGATCGCTTAAAAAAACCTAACTGAATAAATGTAAATCAACCGCACTGAGTGAGGGATTTTAATAATAAGTGTGTTAGAATTTACTTATATAGGTCTTGTTTTAAAGAGGAAAAACATGAATATAAAGTCACTAACTGATGTTCTGTCGGTTTCCCCACAAATTGCGATCGCTGAATTGCCTGAAATCAAGGCGCAAGGATTTCGCTCAATCGTTTGTAACCGTCCCGATGGCGAAGATGATGGCCAGCCGAGCTTTGAAGAAGTCTCAGCGGCGGCTAAAGCGCAAGGTCTGGAAGTGATTTGGCAGCCGGTGGTTCGGGTGAGCGATGAGGATGCTCAAGTCTTTGCCAAGGCGCTCGCCGACTTACCAACGCCAACATTGGCCTACTGCCGAAGCGGCACGCGTTGCTCAACGCTGTGGGCTTTATCCCAAGCGGCGAGCGGTGCAATGAGTACCGATGAGATTCTGGCAGCGGCGAGTGCAGCAGGGTATGACTTAAGTGGTATGGCACAGAAGCTATCCAGTCAGGCATAATACTGCGCCAACGCTTAGACCAGAAAAGAAGATAACAGGAGGAGTTAGTCTATGAGTAAGACGTATGAAGTTGTAATTGTGGGTGCTGGTGCTGCCGGTATTTCTTTGGCTGCCAGTTTGAAAAGCCGTCAGGCTGATTTGAACGTTGCCATTATCGACCCAGCCGACACCCATTATTACCAGCCCGGCTGGACGATGGTTGGTGGCGGTATTTTTGAACCGAAAACCACTGCCCATCCGATGAGCAGCCTGATTCCAAAGGGCGTCGAGTGGATTAAAGCCTCGGTCGAAACCTTTAACCCCACTGACAACGCTGTCGTACTTAGCGATGCACAAGTGGTGAGCTATAAGCGCCTGATCGTCTGCCCGGGTTTGATGCTGAACTGGGAGAAGATTGAAGGACTGAATGAGACCTTAGGTAAAAACGGCGTTACTTCCAACTACCGCTATGATCTGGCTCCATACACATGGGAGCTGGTGCAAAGCCTGAAACAAGGCCGTGCGATTTTCACTCAACCACCAATGCCGATTAAATGCGCGGGTGCACCCCAGAAAGCCATGTACCTATCCGGTGACGCTTGGCATCGCCGTGGCGTACTAAAGGATATTGATATCCAGTTTAATAATGCCGGTGGTGTGTTATTTGGTGTGGCGGATTATGTCCCTGCGCTAATGGAATACGTGAAAAAGTATGATGCTTCTCTTAACTTCTTCCACAATTTAGTGGCAGTTGATGGCGCAGCGAAAAAAGCATGGTTTGATGTGGCTAAGCCCGATACGCCAGTTGAGCGCATTGAAATGGAATTTGACATGATGCACGTCTGCCCACCGCAGTCTGCACCGGACTTTATCCGCAATTCACCACTGGCCGATGCAGCTGGCTGGGTTGATGTTGATCAGGCGACCTTGCGCCATAAAACCTATGAGAACATTTGGTCTTTAGGCGATGTCATGAATGCACCGAATGCCAAAACCGCCGCGGCGGCACGCGTTCAGGCTCCGGTGGTTGCCGAAAACGTGTTGGCCGATATCCGATCCAGCTCGCCGGTTGCTCAGTACAATGGTTACGGCTCCTGCCCGCTGACGGTTGAACGTGGTAAAATCGTATTGGCAGAGTTTGGTTATGGTGGCGCGCTATTACCGACCTTTCCAAAGTTCTTGGTGGATGGTACTAAGCCAACGCGCGCTGCGTGGATTTTGAAAGAAAAAATCCTGCCACCGTTGTATTGGAACGCGATGCTGAAAGGCCGTGAGTGGTTAGTAAAGCCAGAGACTAAAGCAGACAGCAATGCCTAAGTCTGATTAATGTCAGCGAGCTGACTAGTCTCAGCAAGCAATACCAAAAAGGCCTCACACTGTGAGGCCTTTTTGTTTAGAGATCAATTGCCTTGCCAGACTTCAGTGACTCAACCGCTGCATCAGCCAAAGCCAATGCTTTCAGTCCATCATTCGCCGTAGTCGGTGGTGGTGTCTTATTCTGCAGCGCTTCCACAAAGCGAGTCAGCTCAATGCGGTAAGCATCGGCATAGCGCTCTAAAAAGAAGTACTGTGGTTTAGCGCCCGTCACACCGGTCTCACCGGAATACACTAAACCATTTTCCAGATTATTTTTAACCTGCAACATGCCTTTTTCACCAAAGGCTTCCACGCGCTGATCATAACCATACGCTGCACGGCGATTATTGGTAATCACCACAATCGCACCGCTGGCAGTATTCAAGGTCACGCTTGCGGTATCCACATCGCCGGCTTCACCAATTGCCGGATCAACCATCACACTGCCGGTGGCATAAATGCGCGTTGGCTCTTCGCCGAGTAACCAGCGTGCCATATCAAAATCATGAATCATCATGTCGCGAAACAAGCCACCGGATACGCCAATATATTCAATCGGTGGGGGAGAAGGGTCGCGGCTGGTGATAACAATGGTTTCAAGTTGACCAATTACGCCAGCCTCAATCTGCGCTTTAAGCGCTGAGAACTGCGGATCAAAGCGACGATTAAAACCAAGCATGCAAGTAATGCCCGCCGCATTCACTGCCTCGACGCATTTGGCCGCTTTGGCAAAGTCCAAATCAATCGGCTTTTCGCAGAACACCGGTTTGCCAACCGCTGCGCAGCGTTCCATTAAAGGAGAGTGGGTATCGGTAGAGCTGGCAACGATAAAGGCATGAATCTCATCATTGGTAAAGGCTTCATCCAAAGAGGTCACTTGTGCGCCATGCGTGTTGGCCACTTCTGCAGCCCCTTCAGGATAAGGGTCAACCACATGGCTAATACGCGCGCCGGGGACTTTCTCGACCGCCAGCGCATGGACTTTACCAATGCGACCTGCGCCGATTAAACAGATATTTAACATGTATTCCTCTCCATTGGGGCATTCATTATGTGTGATGGAAAAGGTATTCCAAGGGCGATCAAAAATCAATTTAATTTGTAATAATTATTCCATTTTTAAAAATTATAGAATAATATGTTCTAAAAAATGTAGTTCTGAAGTTTTTTTGGGTAGGTCCGACAAGCTGCAAAGTTTGGAATATTTATCATTTTTGTTATGTAAATCTAGGAGGATTAATCATGAAGAAAGTATTAAGTATGGCTGCTTTAGCTGTGTCTGTAGCATTAGGTGGCTCTACTGCGTTCGCCGCATCTCATAGCGAATCAGAAATCAATATCACGGTCGTTTCCCACGGTCAGGCCAATGACGCGTTCTGGTCAGTGGTCAAAAATGGTGTTGAAGCAGCCGGTAAAGATATGGGCGTGAATGTGGATTATCGCTCACCAGAAACCTTCAATATGGTGGCCATGTCATCGCTAATCGATGCCGCGGTTAACCAAGAGCCAGATGGCTTAGTGGTTTCGATTCCAGATGGCGATGCATTGGCAACAGCGATACAAAAAGCCGTTGCGGCGGGTATTCCAGTGGTTTCTATGAACTCCGGTTCTAGCGTATCTGCCAAGTTGGGCGCACTGCTTCATGTGGGTCAGGAAGAGTTTGATGCCGGTAAAAAAGCCGGTGCAAAACTCAAAGAACTCGGCGGAACTAAAGCGCTGTGCGTTAACCACGAAGTAGGAAATGTCTCATTAGATCAACGTTGTGCGGGCTTTGCTGAAGGCTTCGGCGCTTCAGAAGTATTACCTACCACCAATGATCCAGGGGATATCAAATCCAAGCTGAAAGCCGCAATGTCTAAAGATGAAGATGTTGATACGGTTCTGACGTTGGGTGCTAGCACTGCAGGTGAGCCAGCATTGGCCGCGATTGAAGAGATGGGCCAAACCGGCGACATCAAAATCGGTACATTCGATATGTCAGCTAACTTCCTGCAAGCCGTTGCAGATGGCAAAGCGGCATTCTGTATTGATCAGCAGCAGTACTTACAAGGCTACCTGCCAGTGTCGTTCTTAGCACTACATGCACGCTTTGGTTTAATGCCTGGTGGCGATGTGGCTTCAGGTCCAAACCTGATCACTAAAGACAAAGCCGCTCAGGTTGTTGAGCTAGCAGCAAAAGGTATTCGTTAATCCCACCTAAAGTGGATTAGTTCGACTGACAGGCCAAGGCCTTTGGCCTGTCAGGCTACCCTTAGATGTCATCCATGACGCTCTGGATGGGTTTATTCCTGATTTCTAAATTATTTGTGCAGAGAGTAAGTACTTATGAGTACATCTGAATCCAATTCATCAGCAGAAACCCCAAAAACTGATGAACGAATAGCTAAAGTCAGCTTAACAAAAAGTCTCTTGCAACGGCCCGAAGTGGGCGCAATTGTAGGCTTAATCGCTGTCGTTATCTTCTTCTCAATTTATGCCGATAGCCGAATGTTTACGCTGTCGGGCATTATGAATTTCATGGAGCCTGCCGCCCAGCTGGGTATTTTAGCCATCGCGGCTGCGCTGCTTATGGTCGGAGGTGAGTTCGACTTATCCATCGGCTCGATGATCGCCTTTGCCGGTATTGCGCTAGGGATTCCGCTGGTGCTGTGGGGCTGGCCGCTGTCATTAAGCCTGTTATTTGCGCTGGCCGTTGCGATCGGTGTTGGTGCGCTCAATGGCTTTATCGTACTGCGCTCCGGGTTGCCATCCTTTATCGTGACCTTGGCTTTCTTGTTTATTTTACGCGGCTTAACGCTGGTCTCACTCAAAGAAGCAACCGGTACCACTCAGCTGCGGGGTGTTAAAGAAGCCGCAGGTGATAGCTGGTTGATGGAGCTGTTTTCCGGCGATGCCTTGGAAGGCTTATTTGCCTGGCTTGCCAAAATGGACATGATCGATACCTTTAAAAACGGAACCCCGAAAGTGCAGGGCGTACCGGTTGAGATCGTCTGGTTTGTCGTGTTGGCAATTGGCGCGAGCATCCTGCTGACTAAAACACGCTTCGGTAACTGGATCTTCGCCGTCGGTGGTGACCCGATCGCAGCCCGCAATGTGGGTGTGCCGGTTAACTTTGTAAAAATCACCTTATTCGTGTTTACCGCCGTGGCCGCAACCTTGGTTGCAACCATCACCGTACTGGAGTTTGGGACGGCCGATGCCAGCCGTGGATTACTCAAAGAGTTTCACGCCATTATCGCCGCAGTCATCGGTGGTTGTTTGCTAACAGGTGGTTACGGCTCCGCAATTGGTGCCATGGTGGGTGCGATTATTTTCGGCATGGTGCAGATCGGAATTACCTACACCAATATCAATCTGGATTGGTTCCAGGTGTTTATGGGTGCGATTTTGTTGATTGCTGTTGTACTGAATAACTGGGTCCGTCAAAAGGCGATGTCCTCACGCTAAGGGAGCTGAAAATGAGTAATACAGATGTAAAGCCAGTCATTGAATTGGTGAATATCGAAAAGCATTTTGGTGCAGTCATCGCCTTGGCCGGAGTCTCTTTATCGGTGTATCCCGGTGAGTGTCACTGCTTGCTAGGGGATAACGGGGCGGGTAAGTCGACCTTTATCAAAACCATGTCAGGCGTTCATCAGCCCACCAAAGGCGAGATTAGAATGAATGGCGAGGCGGTGCGCTTTGATAGCCCACGCGCCGGTATGGAAGGTGGCATTGCCACGGTGTATCAGGATCTTGCGATGATCCCGCTGATGTCGGTGACCCGTAACTTCTGGATGGGCCGTGAGCCACAAAAGCGAGTGGGCCCGTTTAAGTTTTTCGACTTTGAAAAAGCCAATGAAGTGACCATGTCCGAAATGGCAAAAATGGGGATTAACCTACGTGAGCCCGATCAGGCCGTGGGGACTTTATCCGGTGGTGAGCGCCAGACGGTGGCCATTGCCCGTGCCGTTTACTTCGGAGCTAAGGTATTGATACTCGATGAGCCAACCTCTGCCTTAGGTGTAAGACAAACCTCCAACGTGCTGGCAACCGTCGATAAGGTGCGCAAAGCCGGTGTTGGTGTGGTGTTTATCACCCACAACGTGCGTCATGCGATGGCCGTTGGTGACCGCTTTACCGTACTAAATCGCGGTAAAACATTAGGCACAGCAGTACGCGGTGAGATCACCCCCGATGAGCTTCAGGACTTAATGGCCGGTGGACAAGAGCTGGCTTCATTAGAGGGGTCTTTAGGGGGAACGGTTTAAGCCGTTTCACTGATGATTCGTTATACTACGCCGCTTAAGTATTTTTAGAGAGCACTCATGTATGGCCAAAAATAATTCAGATGTTGTTGCGCCAGTTCTGCCTCAGTCAGTCGAGGAAATGAATGCCTTAATTGTCGAGAAAAACGATAAATTAAGCGCACGCCTCAAAGTGATTGCTGCCTGGTTGTTGGAGAACCCGCAACAAGTGGCATTGAACACGCTGGCAGAAATTGCCAAAGCGGCAGGGGTGCATGCCTCGACGCTGGTGCGCTTCGCGAACTATTTTGGCTTTGATGGCTTCTCTGATTTGCAGAGGCTGTACAAGGCTCAGATTATCGATCATCAGAGTAATTATTTAGAACGTATCCGTCAGTTAAAAGGTGGCAATACCGAGCCATCCGAAACGCAAGCCAGCGCATTGCTTGATGAATTTGCCGAAGGCAATGTGCTGGCCTTGCAGCTACTGCAACAAACGATTAAGCCAGAGGTGTTATCAGCCACGGTTGATAGCTTAAATCAGGCTAACGAGATTTTTCTATGTGGCTTGCGCCGGATGTATCCGGTCGCCACGTATTTACATTACACGCTATGCCATATGGACGTGCGCTGTCATCTGGTGGATGGCACCGCAGCGATGGAACAAGAGCAGATGCGCTGGGCCACGCCCGAGTCAGTATTGATTGCCATTACCGTGAGCACCTATGCCAATGTGACGGCAGAGGTGGTTCGGGCAGCGTCACGCCTAGGCTGCAAAGTGGTGTTAATTACCGATAGCGAGCTGTGCCCTGTGGCGCACTTAGCTGATCATTTATTAGTGGTGCGGGAGGCCGAAGTCCGGTCATTCCGCTCTTTGAATTCGACATTATGCCTGGCACAAACGCTGTGTGTTGCGCTGGGCTACCAACGTCAGGAGGAGAAATTATGAGCTTATTACGTAAGCCGGAAACCCAGGAAAACGGACGTTATCAGCATATCACGCCAGACAATGCCGGCTGGAAATACGTTGGTTTTGATGCCTATGATATCGCCGAAGGTGCATCCGTTAGCTTAGCGGCGACCGATCAGGAACGTTGCTTAGTACTGCTCGCGGGCAAAGCCAATATTCAAGCCGGTGACCAATTGCTGAAAGGCGTTGGCGATCGCATGGACGTGTTTGAAGACAAGGCGCCGCATGCTGTGTATGTACCGAATGACGTGGCGATTACCATTACCGCGACGACTGCATTGGATGTGGCGGTGTGCGAAGCGCCAGGCCATGGCAATCATCCCGTGCGTTGGATTAAGCCAGAAGAGCTCAGCCAAGAGATTCGCGGCGAAGGTAGCAATACCCGCTATATTCGAAATATTTTGCCCGACAGCGATCCTTCAGCCGATAGCTTATTAGTGGTGGAAGTGAAAACCCCTTCCGGCAACTGGTCAAGCTATCCGCCGCATAAGCACGACTCCGACAATATTCCCAGCGAAACGCATTTGGAAGAAACCTATTACCACCGCTTGAATCCGAAGCAGGGCTTTGTGTTCCAGCGCGTCTTTACCGATGAATTGGATTTGGATGAAACCGTCTCCGCAGGGGACCGCAGTGTGGTGATGGTGCCGCGCGGTTATCATCCGGTGGGCGTGCCGCATGGCTACGAATCCTACTATCTGAATGTGATGGCAGGCCCCACGCGTAAGTGGATTTTCAAAAATCATCCTGACCATGAGTGGATTGTAAAATGAGCGTAGAAAAGACACTGGAGGTAATCTGCCTCGGGCGCTGTGCGGTTGATTTCTATGGTGATCAAATCGGCAGCCGCTTAGAAGACATGGGCAGCTTCTCCAAATATTTGGGTGGCTCCTCGGCCAATATCGCTTACGGTAGCTCACGCCTCGGGCTGAAATCAGCCATGCTAACGCGCGTTGGTGATGAGCACATGGGCCGCTTTTTGCGTGAAGAATTAGCGCGGGTTGGTGTCGATACTTCTCACGTGATTACCGACAAAGAGCGGCTAACTGGCTTAGTGGTACTTGGCATCAAAGATCAGGAAACCTTTCCGCTAATCTTTTACCGAAATGATTGCGCTGACATGGCGATTAGCCCGGATGACTTTGAGCCTGAGTTTATAGCTTCCTCCAAAGCGCTACTGATCACGGGAACCCATTTCTCCACCGAAGGAACCTACAAGGCCAGCTTAAAGGCTATTGAATATGCCAAAGCGGCAGGCACCAAAGTGGTGGTCGATATTGATTACCGTCCGGTACTTTGGGGGCTAACGAGTTTAGGTGATGGCGAGACGCGCTTTATCTCCTCCGAAGACGTCTCTAGTCACTTACAAAGTATTTTGCCGCATTGTGATTTGATTGTCGGCACTGAAGAAGAAGTCCACATTGCCGGTGGCAGTACCGATACCATGACCGCATTGTGCAACATTCGTGAACTCACCGATGCGACCATCGTATTAAAGCTTGGCCCACTAGGCTGCACCGTATTGCACGATGCAATTCCGGCGAGCGCGGATGACTTTGTGGTCTACCAAGGCGTGCGCGTTGAAGTGCTGAATGTGCTGGGCGCGGGCGATGCCTTTATGTCGGGCTTCCTGCGCGGCTGGTTACGTGGCGAGGATGATGCGACCTGTACGGCCTATGCTAATGCCTGTGGCGCACTGGTGGTTTCACGCCATGGCTGTGCGCCTGCAATTCCAAGTGAAGAAGAGCTGTTTTATTACTTAGAGCATGCGGCCGATATTCCAAAGCCGGATAAGAGCGCAGTGCTGAATCAGCTGCATCGGGTAACCACCACTCGCGTACCGGCTTCCCGCCCGCAAGTGTGCGTACTGGCCTTTGATCACCGTCGTCAACTGACCGATATGGCTAAGGAAACCGGTGTTAGTAATGACTGCATCAAAGTGCTGAAACGCTTGCTGGTAAAGTCGGTCGAGCGCGGCATTCAAACTACGGGCTTGTCCGAATCAGTCGCGGGTGTATTGATTGACGACACCTTCGGGCAAGATGCCTTAAATGATATTACTGGCCGTGGCTGGTGGATTGGACGTCCGGTTGAACTACCATCCTCACGTCCGATTGAATTGGAAGGTGGACGCTCAATTGGCTCACGCCTGAAAAACTGGCCACTTGAGCACATTGTAAAATGTCTGGTGTTTTACCATCCGGATGACTCGGTGGAAATGCGCTTGCAGCAGGAGCGTCAGGCACAGGAGCTATTTGCAGCTTGTCAGGCCAGTGGCCATCAGTTCTTGCTGGAACTGATTCCACCAGCCGATAGCGTGGTTGATGACACCACTGCCTCGCGAGCCGTACAGCGTTTTTACAATGTTGGCGTCAGACCAGATTGGTGGAAACTGCCACCGCAGTCGGCAGCTAGCTGGGAATCGCTTACGCAGTTGATTGAGCAACGTGATCCGCATTGCCAAGGCGTGGTGCTGTTAGGACTGGCTGCCAGTATGGAAACGGTCAAACAAGGTTTTCAAGTCGCCGCTCAATACCCCTTATGCAAAGGCTTTACCGTGGGGCGTACCTTATTTGCCGAGCCATCACGCCAATGGATGTTGGGACAAATCAATGATGAGCAATTGATACAAGCTGTGGCCGACAATTACATAGAACTGATTAACGCATGGCAGGAGCTAAAATGAACACCGTTCGTTTAACCATGGCGCAGGCTTTAGTGCGCTATCTCACCGCGCAAAAGGTTGAGATTGATGGGCAAATTAAACCGCTATTTGCGGGTGTGTTTGCTATTTTTGGGCATGGCAATGTGGCCGGACTGGGTGAGGCCTTATACCACCAGCAAGCCGCGCTGCCGACCTATCGCGCGCACAATGAACAAGCTATGGCCCATGCGGCGATTGCCTATGCCAAGGCCAATAATCGCCAGCAAATAATGGCTTGCACCACCTCGATCGGCCCCGGTGCTACCAATATGGTCACGGCAGCGGCATTGGCCCATGTGAATCGGATTCCGGTCTTGCTACTGCCAGGTGATACCTTTGCCGCGCGCACGCCAGACCCTGTGTTGCAACAGATCGAGTGCGCCTCCGACCCAACCATTAGCGCCAATGATTGCTTCCGCCCCGTGAGTCGTTACTTTGACCGCATTAGCCGCCCTGAGCAGCTAATTACCAGTTTACCAGCAGCCATTAGCACGCTGGTGGATGCCGAGCTAGCAGGGCCGGTCACGCTCTCATTACCGCAGGATGTGCAGGCCGAAGCCTATGATTACCCTGAAAGCTTCTTCGCTGAAACCGTGCACTATCAACGCCAGCAAGCGCCGGATACGCGTGAGTTAGCTGCGGCGATTGACGCTTTAAAAAATGCGAAAAAGCCATTATTGATTGCCGGTGGTGGCGTGCATTATGCGCAAGCCATTGAGCCGCTCAAAGCGCTGATCGAAAGCTATGGCATTCCGGTGGCTGAAACGCAGGCAGGCAAGGGCGCATTGGCTTGGGACCATCCTAATTATGTCGGCGCGATTGGTGTGACCGGTTGCGATGCGGCCAATAAGCTGGCGGAAGAAGCCGATTTGGTACTGGCCGTGGGGACTCGCCTGCAAGACTTTACCACCGCATCACGCACCTTATTCCGTAACCCTGATGTGACCTTGATTCAACTGAATGTCGCGCGCATGGATGCCATTAAGCACAATGCCAAAGCACTGGTGTGTGATGCCAAAATTGGTTTGGAGCAGCTAAAAGCAGGCTTAGCCGGTTGGCAAGTTCCCGCTGAATGGCAAGCACTTGGCAAAGCAGAAATTGCCCGCTGGAATGGCTATTATGATCAGGTGACCTCGATTGCCGAAGCGCCAAAAACGGAGACCGGTTTACCCTCGGACGCGCAAGTGTTGGGCGCAGTAAAACGTACCGGCGAAGCCTCCGATATTATCGTGTGTGCAGCCGGTGGCTTGCCCGGTGATTTGCACAAACTCTGGCGTACCGAACAGCCCAATGGCTACCATTTGGAATACGGTTTTTCCTGCATGGGCTATGAGATTGCTGGTGGCTTGGGTGTGAAAATGGCCAAGCCCGATCGCGAAGTGATTGTGGTGGTTGGCGATGGCTCCTACCTGATGATGAACTCCGAAATTGCCACCACGGTAATGCTGAATAAAAAGGTCATTATTGTAGTGCTGGATAACCGTGGCTTTGGTTGTATTAACCGCTTGCAGCGCGGAACCGGTGGCGCATCATTTAACAACCTGTTGGATGAGGGCACCTTTACCGAAACCGGCGCACCCAAAATTGATTTTGCGGCACACGCTAAAGCCTTGGGCGCAGAGTCTGAATCGGTGAGTAGTCTGGAAGCGTTGGAAGACGCACTGGGACGTGCTCGGGCAGCCAGCCAAAGCTATGTGATTGCCATTGATACCGACCCGTATTTAACTGCTGAGGGTGGCAGCTGGTGGGAAGTGGGTGTTCCGGAAGTCTCTGAGCGTGAGACGGTGACCGAGGCCTACCGCGAACAGCAGATCGCCAAACAAAAACAACCGTATTAATTTTTCTGAGACACGATTATGAGCGTAAGAATTGGCATTAATCCACTGACCTGGACCAATGATGACCTGCCGGCGCTGGGCGCAGAAACCCCACTTAGCACCTGCCTGAGCGAAGGTAAGCAGGCGGGCTATTCCGGCTTTGAGTTGGGAAATAAATTCCCACGCGATGCGGCTGTTCTGGGGCCGATTTTAGCGGAATATGATTTAAAGCTGGTGTCCGGTTGGTACAGCGGCAAGCTGCTGGAGCATGACCTGGACGCTGAGATTGCGGCCATCCAAGATCACCTGACTTTGCTAAAAACACTCGGCGCGACCGAGATGGTTTACTGCGAAGTGACCGGCTGTATTCATGGTGATCAGGAAGCGCCATTGAGTGATCGGCCTGTGATTAATGACCCCGCAGTGTGGGCAAGCTGGGGCGCAGCGTTGACCAAGCTTGCAGAATACACGCAATCGCAAGGGGTGCGCTTGGCCTATCACCATCACATGGGCACGGTGGTTCAAAGCGAAGCCGATGTGGATAAGCTCATGGAAAACACGGGCGATGCGCTCGGCTTATTGCTGGATACCGGCCACTTAACCTGCGCTGGCGGCGACCCGATTGCGGTACAAAAACGCTATGCCAATCGCATCAATCACGTGCACTGCAAAGACGTGCGTCGGGTGGTGCTGGATGAGGTGAACAATCGCGGCAAGAGCTTCTTAAATGGCGTATTGGATGGATTATTTACGGTGCCGGGTGATGGCTGTATTGACTACGCCACGTTGTTTAAAGGCCTGAAAGAGTCTAACTATTCAGGTTGGTTAGTGGTCGAAGCAGAGCAAGACCCCGCAGTCGCAAACCCTCTGAAATACGCCACAATGGGCTATGAAAACCTGCGCAAACTGTGTGCCGACGCCGGCATTGAAGTAGTGGCTTAAGTTACATAATAGCGAATCAAGGTGTGAAGCTCATGTTTGGTTTCAGCCTTGATTCGCAACGCTTGCGATAAGAGGAGGTCGGTTGATGGGAATGCAACATACCGCATTAAATATTGATGCCTTTGACCGGCTGTGTCAGCAGACGCCGCAGCCGGAAGACTACCCGCTGGCCGCAGCGACCGTAAAGCGCGTTGTGTGTTATGACGGCGAGGACTTAAGAGCGGCCTTAGCCGATGACGCTCGCCGGAGTCGCTATCAGCAAGAGCTGGCGCAGGTGTTAAGCGATGGCCCCGGCGTGTTTGTGATCAAGCACTTCTTTGCCGATACGGCGGTCATCGATCGTCATAATCAGGTGATTGAACAGATCTTTGAGCAACAGGCCAACCAACCTTCAGCCGATCACTTTGCTAAAGCCGGAACCAATGGCCGCATCTGGAATGTGATTCAAAAAGCCGCCTTGCTGGATGCGCCAAGCTATGTGGCGTATTACAAAAATCCTTTATTTGGGCTGGTGTCAGAGGCATGGCTTGGCCCGCATTATCAACTGACTGCGCAGATTAATGTGGTGAGGCCCGGTGGACAAGCACAAGCGCCACATCGCGACTATCACTTAGGCTTTCAGGAAAATAGCATACTGAAACAGTACCCACCGCATGTGCATTACATGTCGGCGATGCTGACTTTACAAGGTGCGGTTGCGCATACCGATATGCCGCTGTCCAGTGGCCCGACGCTGCTATTACCCAACTCGCAGCGCTATCCCGAAGGCTATCTGGCTTGGCGCGATGCGAAGTTTAAAGCCTACTTTGAAGCCCATGCCGTGCAGCTGGCATTAGAGCAGGGCGATGCCATGTTTTTTAACCCCGCATTGTTTCATGCGGCGGGCAGCAACCACACGGCAGACTTTCATCGTATGGCGAATTTGCTGCAAGTTTCCTCGGCCTTTGGGCGCGCGATGGAAGCGGTGGATCGTGAAGCCATGTGCCTGGCGATTTATCCGGAGCTATTGCGGATTAAAAACGCGTTGGCCGAGCATGAGTTGGCAGCAGTACTGGATAATACCTGCGAGGGCTATTCCTTCCCGACTAATTTAGATACCGACCCGCCAAGCGCTGGCATGGCTCCGCAAACGCAAAAAGCCTTAATGCGAGAGTCGCTAAATAAGGCGCGTGATTTTGATATGTTTAAAGCAGCCCTGTTGGCACAGTCTCGCAAGCGGCGCGCTTAAAACTCTTAACGCCAAAGCCATGGTTTGGCCGCAGTAACTGGGTGTGACTTTAGCTAGTATCTTCGCCGCTGAGCCCGATGGCCCAGTGACTGCTTAATACGACGGGCTTTACTATTTAACCGCGTTAGTTGCCTTTTTGCCGATATCGCGAATAGCCTCACCAGTATCGGTAACAATTTGCCCGGCACCCTTTGGATTCGCAACCGTTGCACCCGCTGCGCCTATAGCCAAAGCCGTACAGCCTGATAAAAAACTAGTCGCTACTAAGACTAAAAAAATACTTTTCATTGCTATTACCTAAAACGTTTGATTATGGATCAAGTCGATCGAGGGGCGAGTTTAATGCATGAGCTGTGTTTTAACTACCTACCTGAAAAAGGCATGGCTTGGCTGTAGTCATAGCGCTTGGTGAACAGCACACAGAATGGCGTTAATTTATTCAGCTGTGCTGCTTTAATCCCCATAGTTTGGCATACTGGCCGGAATACCTCCTAAAAATGCATAAAGCCTATGCCACACTCCATTTTTATTAGCTACAGCCATGACTCCGATGCGCATCGTGAATTCGTCCGCGGCATTGCCGACCGGCTGCGCGCGGATGGTTTGAATTGCCAAATCGACCAATACATTAATGGCTTTCCACCTGAAGGCTGGCTGCGCTGGATGGAAACACAGGTCGAGCAAGCGGACTTTGTGTTGCTGGTGTGTACTGAAACTTATCTGAAGCGTTATCGTGGCCAAGATAGTGATGGTGGGCGTGGGGTGAATTTTGAAGGCGTGGTGATCTCGCAAACCTTGTACGACCACTATTATCGGAATACTAAATTTATTCCGGTGATACCGGAGATGGGCAGTTTGGATCATGTGCCATTGCCGTTGAAAGGGTTTAGTACTTATGTGTTGCCGCGAGATTATACGCCGCTTTATCGGGTGTTGACGGATCAGCCGGCGACGCCTGCGCCGGAGATTGGGGCGAAAATACAATTGGGTGCGGAGAATACTACTAGTCAATATACACCTATGCAGCCCGCATTTAATGAAGCGCCAAAACGTGCTGAGCGTGAAGAAACCAAGATCACAACGGGTATGACCGACACTATGAAGGCTCTGCTGATCGGTGGTGCAGTTGTGCTACTAGTCGCCACTGTCGCGGGTGTATTAGCGCTGTCCAGTGGATCAGATATCACGATAACTAACTCAGATTGTGCCAATATAACTGTCGGAAGCTCCGACGGTACGTCAAATCAGGACTGTGGAGACAAAGATGGAAAATAATAAGCGTTTGGCCGTTACCGCTGTGATTGCACTGTTGTTGTTTCCACCGCAGTCAATGGCTATTAATGATGTTGAGATTGATAACTCGCCGTGTACTTTCGTCAACAAAGGCACGATTAAATCCTTTGCTGAAATCAAATTAAATTGTCCGACTTTACCGCCGGAAGCGATTCAAAATCTTGAGAAGCTGATTCAGGAGCATCTTAAGGAACAAACAAGAAATCTACGACAAAAAAATGATCACATCGATTTGCTTAGTGATCAGAACAGCGTGTTAAAAGATCAAATCGCTCGCATTCAGCAAGAACGTGATAGAGCCCTGGCGGAAAATAAACAAGACCAGCAAAACAATCCGGATAGCCCGTTACTGGCCGAGGAGCAGAAAGCTTTGGAAGCTTATGATCTCAGAAAAGCCGCCGAGCTACGTGAGGAATATTATCAGGGATTAAAGAAAGAGAAGCAGGCTAGGATTCGTGAAATGCAGACTGAAATGGCACGTGAAGCCTTTGTGTCTGCGGAGCGTTGGGAAAGTGCATTTAATTCAGAAAGAGCGCTTGAGTTATATCAGGAGGCTGTCGGGTTTAAACCGGATTATCCCGAGGCTTGGAGGCAAATCACTCTTGTAGCTGAAAAGCTGGGTAAAACCCAACTAGCGCTAGAAGCTACGCGCAGTTTGCAAAAACAGTTAGACCCAAAGAGAGACAAAAAATGGTTTTCAATAGCTCTAAGTGATGAAGCCGATTTGTTAACAAGCTTGGGTGAAAATCGGTCAGCATTTGATCTTTACCAAAAGCTTTTGCAACACATAACGAAACTCGTTGAGACCGAACCAGAAAATACCGAATGGCAGCGCGACCTTTCCGTGAGCTACGACCGAGTGGGCGATATGCATAAGGCCAACGGTGACGGTATCAAAGCGCTCAAGGCCTATGAGGAATCGCTGGCGATACGCAAGACACTGGCGGAACTCGACCCCAAGCACACCGAATGGCAGCGCGACCTTTCCGTGAGTCATA